>Ga0114922_10000010_pt1 | contig 195902 bp, 169 predicted proteins | sample AartaG_FD_100975 | JGI IMG/M metagenome (GOLD analysis project Ga0114922, IMG submission 100975) | Deep subsurface microbial communities from Aarhus Bay to uncover new lineages of life (NeLLi) - Aarhus_00045 metaG | ecosystem: Environmental > Aquatic > Marine > Oceanic > Sediment | place...
ACGTGCTGTTCTTCCTGTCGGGGGCGGCGGCGCTGGTGTACGAGGTGGTGTGGATGCGGATGCTGTCGTTCGTGTTCGGGAACACGACGTATGCGGTGAGCGTGGTGCTGGCGGTGTTTCTGGGGGGGCTGGCGATTGGGGCGTTCATCTACGGGCGGGTGGCCGATCGGGGGCGGGGTCTGCTGCGGGTGTACGGGCTGTTGGAGGCGGGAGCGGCAGCGATCGCGCTGGTACTGCCGGTGGTCCTGCTGAGGGGGCTGACGCCGGTCTATACCTGGATCTATCAGCGGGCGGGGGAGAGCACGCTGGCGCTGACGGCGGCGAGGCTGGCACTGAACGGGGCGCTGCTGATCGGCCCCGCGATCCTGCTGGGGGGAACGCTGCCGCTGCTGATCCGCTTCATCGTGCGGCGCGACAGGGGGATGGAGGGGCACATTGGCCGGCTCTACGGGCTGAACGCGCTCGGGGCGGTGGCGGGGAGCTTCGCGGCCGGTTTTCTGCTGTTGCCGTTCCTGGGGCTGGGGCTGTCGAATGCGGTGGGGGCTGCGCTGGGGTTCTGCGTAGCGGCGGCCGCGCTGCTGACACATCGAGCACTCGGCGCGCAGGCGGAAGGGCTTGCGGAGTGGCGGCCCGCCAAGCCGCCGGAGGAGGCAGCGGGTAGTCCGGAGGCGGTGGGGAGATGGCTGCTGGTGGCGTTTGCGCTCTCGGGTTTCGCGGCATTGGCGTACGAGGTGCTGTGGACGCGGTTGCTGGCGTTCTTTCTCGAAGGCACTGTCTATGCGTTCAGCGCGATGCTGTGTGTCTACCTGCTGGGCCTGGCCTTGGGGAGCCTGCTGTATTCGGTGGTGATCTCCCGATTGGCTCGGCAGGTGAGGTGGTTCGTGATCCTGGAAGTGGTCATCGGGGTGTCGGCGGCGGGGACGATTCCAGTGTTTCTGGTGCTGCGGCGGCTGCATCTGCCGAGCATGAGCATCACCTTCTGGGGACAGACGGAGTGGCTGTTCGTGGGCGCGGCCGCGATTATGATCGTGCCGACGGTGTTGATCGGGGCGGTGTTTCCATTAGTGTGCGGGGTTTGGGCGCGATCGACGGGCCGGGTGGGGGCGAGCGTGGGGCAGGCTTACGTGGTCAATACCGTGGGGACCGTGGCCGGCTCTCTGGCGGCGGGGTTCGTGCTCGTTCCGGCGATCGGGGCGCGCCTGTGCTTGTATGCTATGGCTGGGCTGAGCATCTTCGCGGGGCTGATGGTGTGGACGATGATGGGCCGCCGGGGGCGGCCGCGGGCGCTGAGGGGGGCTGCCGCGGTGTTGATTCCGGCGGCGCTGTTCGTGGCGCTGAACCACAGCTTCACGGCAGAGGATCTGGTGGAGGTATACAAGCGCGGACGAGCTCTGGAGATCGAGTGGGTCAAGGAGGATATCGACGGAACGGTGACCGTGCAGCGGCGAAGGGCGCAGATGGACACGATAATCGGGCAGGGAGACACTCGGGTGCTGGCGGTCAATGCGACGCCGGTGGCGGGGACGGACTTTGCCCTTCTGACCACCCAGAAGCTGCAGGCGCACATAGCCATGCTGCTTCACCCCAAGGCGGAGAGGGTGCTGCACATCGGGTTCGGCACGGGGGGGACAGCCTATTCCGTCAGTCAGCATCCGGTGGAGCGTATCGACTGTGTGGAGATCTCGAAAGCTGTGATCGAGGCGGCTCCGTTGTTCCCGGAGACGAATCGAGGGGTGCTGGAGGACTCACGCGTCAGCCTGTACCTGGAGGATGCCCGGACATTCGTTAGGCATACTCCGCACGAGTATGATGTCATCCTCTCGGACCTCGCCCATCCGATGCTGGCGGGCCAGGGTTTCTTCTATTCGGTAGACTACCTGCGGGACTGCAGGAGCCGGCTGAAGGCCGGGGGCATCTTCAGCACGTGGATGCCGATCTACGCGCTGAATCTGGAAGGCCTGAAAGTGATGATCCGGTCCATCCGGGAGGTCTTCCCGTACGTGTATATCTGGCACTCGGAGGGGGGCCGCAATCAGTTCTGCGTGGTCCAGGGGATGCTGCAGCCGCTGGAGGTTATATACGAGGGCTTCGCGCAGAGAATGGCCGAGCCCGGCGTGCTCGCGGATTTGGCGGAGATCGGCGTCTGGCGGCCGGAGTCGGTGTTGGCGCTGCTTCTCTACGATCATAACGCGGTAGATCGGTGGGTGGGAGAAGGGGGACAGCTGAACACAGATGACAACGGGTATCTCGAATTCATCGCCTCCCGGGCCAACTATCAGTTTCCAAGTTCGCGTAAGATCAACTTCCTGTTCGCCTATCCGGACCTGGTGCTGAACTCCGGGGGGTCCGCGCTCGACTACATGAGTGGAGCAGGAGGGGCGGAGGCGCGGTGGCGGGAGCGGCTGCGCCGGGAGGTGGAGGCGAACCGCCATGTACTGCGGGCGCGGCTGTATGAGCTGGGACGCCAGGATCGCTACGATTTGCTGGCGCTCATGTCGTATCGCCGGGCGCTGGCAGCGGCGCCGGATCACTTTGTGGCGAAGTCGATGATCGCTGTCACAGAGGGGCAGATGAAGCAGGCGCGGGCAGCGGCTGCGGGTGCTGACGCAGCCTCGATCGCGCGGGAACAGTGGCTGGCGGCGCTGACCGCTACCGAACGGTTTGAGGAGGCAGCGGGGTGGGCGGAGGCGTTGGCGAGACAGTCTCCCGGGTGGTGGAATTACGTTGCAGTGGCGAATGTGCTGCGGAAGAAGCCGGAGGAGCTTGCACGCATCCTCCGCGGGAGAGGGCCGAGGACCCAGGGATCGTTCATGGGGATCCCGCGGACGCTCTTCGAGCAGGTGATTGCGGACGAGCGCGCGGCGGCGGGGCAGCCCGGCGAGGCCTCCAACTGGCAGCGGTTGGGCCAATGCTATCAGCAGATGGCAGGTGCGATCTGGTCTGGTTCCATTGGCGCCAATGAGGTCAGAACGCCGGTGAGAATGAGCAGCCTCCGCCTCCACGCTGTGGCGGGATTGCTGGACTTGGCGGCCGCGCGCTATGGGAAGGCGCTCTCGCTGGCACCCGGGGATGCCGACATAAAGTTCGCGCTGGCCTCGGTGGAAGCCACGCGAGGAGAGTTGGAGGAGGCGATCGAGCTGCTGGAGGGGCTCGCTGGAGAGGGAGTGGAGGAATCGTCGAGCGGCGTTTCGAGTGCGCGGGTGAGGGCGGCGTTGGCCCAGGTGCGAGCGACCGAGGGGAATCCGTTCGCCTTCCTGGAGGAGGCGCAGGCAGAAGTCATGCGGCAGGTCGAGAGACGTCGCGAGGAGGTTGGCGCGTCTAGCGGCGGCCACGAGCGACCGCGGGGATGAGCGGCGGCGGGAGGGACTCCAGGGGTTCGCGTCACTACCAGAGCGTTCGGCCGCGATACGCGGCTGCGCCGTTCTACTCTCGCTTTTTCCTAGAGGCGTCGAAGGCGGAGGAGAGGGCTCTCATGCCCTCGGCGAGGACGGTGCCGTCGGAGCCGATGCCGATGAAGGTGAAGCCGTCGGCGATGGTCTGCTCGATCTGATCGGGACCGCTGATGAGTATTCCGGCCGCCTTGCCGGCGCGGCGAGCGGCCTCGTTCACCTTCGCCATGGCGGCGCGGAACCTGGGGTGGTCGAGCTGCCGCGGGATGCCCATGTTGAGGCTCAGATCGAGGGGGCCGACGAAGACGACATCCACTCCGTCCACGGCCGCGATCTCATCTACGTGTTCGAGGGTCGATTCCGTCTCCACCTGCACGACGGTAAGGAGCTTCTCATTCGCCGTCGCGAGGTACTCACTGAAGTGCTCGCCGAAGCCGGCGGCCCGGGTGAGGCTGGCGGCGCCCCGAATGCCCTGGGGCGGATAGCGCATGGCGGCGACCGCCTGCTCGGCCTCAGCGGGCGTGGTGACGTAAGGGACAACAACACCGGCGACGCCCAGATCGAGCACGCGCTTGAACTTCGGGGCTTCGTTCCAGGCGATTCGGACGATAGGGGAGGCAGAGGTGCCGGCAACGGCCTGGAGCTGGTGGAGGAGGCTGTCGTGGTCGCCCGCGCCGTGTTCGAGATCGAGCACGACCCAATCGAAGCCAGCAAGGCCGGCGATCTCGGCGGTCATGGAGGAGCCGAGGTTGAGCCAGGTGCCGCAGAGGAGCTCGCGGTTGAGGACGCGGTCGCGGATGTAGTCCATTGGGCGTGTCACCATTGACGGGTAGTTGCAGGGGGATTCGAGAGGATGGGGGAGACGTCCTGCTGTTGGGCGATTTGCTGTGTGGGGCGAGGTTTCGTTGACGCTGGTTCTTAGGGCGTGATAGAATCGCCGCGGGGAGGCGCGATGCGCGGCGATGAGGCGGCGGACAGCTTGTTTCCGGAGGACCGGGAGGCGGCGCAGGGGGCCGAGACGCGGGCGATGCCGCTGGCGGCGCGGATGCGGCCCGGGACCCTCGAGGAGTTCGTCGGCCAGGAGGAGATCGTCGGCCCGGACACCTATCTGCGCCGTGCGATCGAGAGCGACGGGCTCTCATCGGTGATCTTCTACGGGCCCGCGGGGACGGGAAAGAGCACGCTCGCCCACATCATAGCGGGCCGGACCAAGCGCCACTTCGAGAGCTACAGCGCGGTCACGTCAGGGGTGGCCGATATTCGCCGGGTGACCAAGCAGGCAAGGGAGCGGATCAGGGCGCTGGGGCGGAAGACCATCCTCTTCGTGGACGAGATCCATCGCTTCAACAAGGCCCAGCAAGACGCTTTTCTGCCGTTCGTAGAGGATGGCACGATCACCCTCGTCGGGTCCACCACGGAGAATCCGTACTTCGAGATAAACGCGCCGCTGGTCAGCCGATCACGCATCTTCGTGTTCAAACCTCTGGGCGAGGAACAGGTCGGGATGATCGTGGACCGGGCACTGGCGGATGAGGAGCGGGGGCTCGGGAAGCTCGACCTCGAACTGGAGCCGGAGGCGCGCGAGCACGCGATCAACCTGGCGAACGGCGACGCGCGGGCGGCGCTGAACGCGCTGGAGGCGGCCGCGCAGCGCGCGGTGCAGGAGGCGGAGGGGGGGGAGCGGCCCGTGGTGACGCTGGAGATGGTGGAGGACGCGGCGCAGCGGCGGGCCTTGAAGTACGACAAGGCCGGGGACACGCACTATGACGTGATCTCCGCCTACATCAAGAGCCTGCGGGGCGGGGACCCGGACGCGGCGTTGTACTGGCTGGCGCGGATGATCTCGGCGGGGGAGGATCCGCGGTTCATCGCGCGGCGGCTGGTGATACAGTCGGCGGAGGATGTGGGGAACGCGGACCCGATGGCGCTGGTGGTGGCGACGGCGGCGGCGCACGCGGTGGAGTACGTCGGGCTGCCGGAGGCGCAGATTCCGCTTGCGCAGGCGACGATCTACGTGGCGGCCGCGCCGAAGAGCAATGCCTCCTACCTGGGGATCGCGCGGGCGATGGAGGACGTGCAGAACCGCGTGGTGCCGACGGTGCCGAAGCACTTGAGAGACGCGAACTATCCGGGGGCGAAGCAGTTCGGGCACGGGGATGGATATGTGTACCCGCACGACCATCCGGGACACTTCGCGCCGCAAGAGTATCTGCCGGAGGGGACGAAGTCGCAGCGCTACTACGAGCCGGGGGAGCTGGGATACGAGAAGAAGATCAAGGCGCGGTTGGAGGAGTGGGAGAAGAGACGCGAGGAGGCCAGCGGCGAATAGCTGGGCTTCGGCAGCAAGCTACCGAAGCACCGGGAACGGAAGGGGGTGTAGTGGGACCGTGAGGGGTGGGTCGCCACAGGAAGAGGGGCGGCATGAGTTTCCATCGTGATTGCGAGCGCTGGGAGAGGACGACGAAGAAGGAGAACTGCCCGGTCTGCAACCAACTTCCCATGCCGGACGAGATGGTCCGTGTCGCCGAGCTACCCAGCTCGTGGCTCGACGCGGAGCCGGAGGTGTGTCTCAAAGGGCAGTGCTGTGTGACCTCGAAGGTCCACGCGGTCGAACTCTACGATCTCACCGAGGACGAGCTGCTGGCCTTCATGAGGGATGTGTCCGCGTGTGCGAAGGCGCTGAAGAAAGTGACCCAGGCCGTCAAGATCAACTACGAGATCCACGGCAATACCGTGCCTCACTTGCACGTGCACCTCTTCCCGCGGTACCTGGACGATCCGTTCCCCGGCCAGCCGATAGACTACCGACAGGTGCGGTCTGACATGTACGGGGAGGGGGAGTTCGACGCCTTCGTCGAGGCCCTGCGGAGAGAACTCACTGACAGGGGATGAGCGGATGTGTGAGGATGGCTGAACGGGTTGCGGTGGCAATGAGCGGGGGTGTGGACAGCTCAGTGGCGGCGGCGCTGCTGTTGGAGCAGGGCTGCGAGGTGGTGGGGCTCACGATGCAGATGTGGCCGAGGGAGGCCGAGGAGGAGATCCCGCCGGGACTGCGCGGGTGCTGCGGGCTGGAGGCGGTGGATTCGGCGAAACGGGTGGCGCGGACGCTCGGCATAAGGCACTATGTCATCAACCTGCGGGAGCCCTTCGAGCGCCTCGTGATCGACCCGTTCTGCGACGAGTACCTCAATGGTCGCACCCCGAATCCCTGCATTCGCTGCAACACCTTCGTCAAGTTCGGCCCTCTGCTGCGGCGGGCGAGGGAGATCGACGCCGAGAAGCTGGCGACGGGACACTACGCGCGGGTCGGATATGAGGAGGGGAGCGGCCGCTGGGCGCTGAGGCGCGGCGTTGACACAGGTAAGGATCAGTCGTACAGTCTCTACGGGCTGACTCAGGACCAGCTTGCGCGGGCGCTGTTTCCGCTGGGGGAGATGAGGAAGGCGGAGACGCGGGCCCAGGCGACGCGGCTGGGGCTGTCCACGGCGGAGCGGCCGGACAGCCAGGAGATCTGCTTCGTGTCCGGGAGCGGGTATCGGGAGTACCTGCGGAAGCGACGGCCGGAAGTGACTCGGCCGGGGGCCATCGTAGACCGGGAGGGGCGGCAGGTGGGGAGGCATCGGGGGATCGCGTTCTATACCATCGGACAGCGGGAGGGGCTGCGGGTAGCGCAGGGCGAGCCATTGTATGTAGTGGGGATAGATGTGGCGGGCAATAGGTTGATAGTAGGGGGGGCCGGGGAGGTGCGGTCCCGGGGGCTGGTGGTGGGAGAGGTGAACTATGTGGCGGTGGCGGCACTGCCGGAGGGTGGGAGCAAGCTTCGGGCGAAGATACGCTCTGGTGGGCGGTTGGCTGGATGTGTGGCGAGGGTGGAAGACGGGGGAGTGAAGTTGGAATTCGCGCGGGCGCAGCGGGCGATCTCGCCGGGGCAGGCCGCGGTGTGCTATCAGGGCGAGGCGGTTGCGCTGGGAGGGATAATCGAGTCAGCGCTGTGAGGTGATGATCGAGCCGGGGCTGTAGAGTATGGGTGTTAGGCGCCGGTTCCGGGCAGAGGCGCGGGGGCGGGAGAACGGGCCCGCTGCCGTGAGGAGAGGAGGAGACAGTGAGCACAGTTGCACTTATCGCGGCTAGCCTGGCGGCCCTGGTGCTTGCCGTGGTTGGAATCAAGGTCTATGTATTGCTGACGCGTGTCCATCGGCTGTTGGACCAAATTGGGCGGATACTGGAGTCCGATGTTCGGCCGACAGTCGAGGCCTTGGGCGGTGTGGCGCAAGGAGCGCGGAAGGCAGTCGGGAAGGTGGACGACGGGCTGACCTCTGTGGCGAACACCCTGGCGAGGGTGGATCGGCTGACGGGGCGTCTCGAGCCGGACTCCGTTGCGCGGGGAGTGGTGGAGCCACTGGTGGCGAAGATACTGGCGTGGATCACCAGAGGGCAGAAGGGCGCGGCGTCGGCAGGGAAGCCCGGCGCGTCCGAGACGTCGGTGGAGCAGGGAGAGGAACCAGAGGCAGGATAGGAGCTGAAGATGAGCACACCGCTCAAGATCGAGTCCCGTCTGGAGGGGAAGGATGCTGCGGTACTGTCTTTGGCCGGAGAGCTGGATGTGGCGAACGTGGCGCAGGCGAGAGAGGCGGCTCTGAAGCTCCTGGCCGGCGGGGTCAAGCGCTTGGTAGTAGATCTGAGCAATCTGGAGTACATAGACAGCTCGGGGTTGGGCATGCTGATCGGTCTGCACAAGCGGCAGAAGGAGTCAGGGGGGACGCTGGCAATCGCCGGCGCGCGGGAGAGGGTGATGCGGGTGCTAAAGATAACAGGCCTGGAGCAGATCCTTATCCTCTACGATGACGCGGGGGCTGCGCTGAAGGAGGTGCCCTGATGGACAGATCGGCAGGCCAGGTGGAGCTGAAGATACCTCGCCGGGCCGAGTTCGTGCGCCTGGCGCGGATGACGGCATGTGCGATGGCGGCCCAGTTGGACTTCACCTACGATGTGATGAAGGACGTGGAGCTGGCGGTGGGGGAGGCGTGCACCAATGCGGTGGAGCATGTGAAGAAGGCGGACTGTGACGAGATCCTGGTGCGGTTTACGATTGACGGGGAGCGACTCGCGGTAGAGGTGGTGGACCGAGGGGAGGGCTTCGACCGGGCGGCGGCCGAGCAGGAGGAGGAGGAGCGGATTGGCGGTTTGGGCCTGCTGGTGATCGAGCAGGTGATGGACGAGGTGGACATTCAGTGTGACCCGCAGACCGGGACCTGTGTCCGCATGATCAAGTACCGAGCGAGGAGCTAGCTATGAGGCCGCGGGAGACCGCGGAAACCCGGGGGTCGGAGGGACAGGGGGCGGAGAGGCCGGCGCGCGCGTCCAAGACGGACGCGGCCACGCCGGAACTGTTCCGGGAATACCAGCGAAGCCGCGATCCGAAGATTCGGGACCGGCTTATTCTGGCGCATTCGAATCTGGTGCGGTATCTGGCGCGGAAGTTCGCAAACCGGGGCGAGCCACTGGAGGACTTGATTCAAGTCGGCATGATCGGGCTGATGAACGCCATCGACCGCTTCGACCCGACCAGGGGGATCAGGTTTGCGACCTACGCGACGCCGACAGTCATGGGGGAGATCAGGAGACACTTCCGGGATCGCGGGTGGGCGGTAAAGGTTCCACGCCGGCTGCAGGAGCTGAGCCTGGCGGTCAACAAAGCGATGGACGGGTTGACCCAGGAGCTGGACCGGGCCCCCACGGTGGCGGAGATCGCGTCCCGACTGGAGGTGACAGAGCAGGAAGTCCTGGAGGCGATGGAGCTGGGAGAGATGTACGAGCTCCCTTCGCTGGACACCGCACTGGGGGATGATTCAGAAGACACGCGCGGCGCCCTGTCGGACTTCGTGGGAGAGATGGACGACGAGATGGAACGGTTCGAGCGGCGCGCCCGTCTGGCGCAGGTGCTGCGCACTCTTCCGCCCCGGGAGCGACAGATTCTCGAACTGCGATTCCTCAGCAACCTGTCGCAAACGGAGGTGGCGCGGCGGTTGAAGATCTCGCAGATGCACGTGTCGCGACTCCAGCACCGGGCACTGGAGCGGCTGCGCCGGCTGGTACGGGAGCAGGAGGCGGCTTGAACCGGCCTCGGAGGTGGAGGCGGGCGGAGGGTCGGGTGAAAGAGGCGAGGAACGAGGTGGCCTGAGGGGTCCTTCCTGGCACGACTAGAGATGCTCTTCTATTAGCGTGGCGCGGACGATCCTGCCAGAAACGGCTGAGGGCCTCACAGGGGGGAGTCTCCTGCATTCGAGTTGTCACTCAAATGCAAGAGACTCTATAGGAGGTGGAGCTTGGATCTGCCAACTGCTCTCGTCGCATTGATCGTGGTGGCAGTAATCGCCTACATCGTTACCGTCGTGCAAGCGGCGACGATGGGAACGCTGGGGCGAAAGTCTGACGGCTACCGGCCGGAGGAGCGCCTGCTGGCGTGGCCGAAGTGGCTGTCAGGGCTGGTGGCGATTCTGCTGGTGACGTGGCTGCTCTATCGGGTGCGGGGGATACTGCTCCCCTTCGTGCTGGGGGCGGTGATCGCGTATCTGCTCAACCCGGTGATAGAGAATCTCGAGCGACGGAAGAGGTGGACGCGGGGGCGGGCGATTTGGGCTGTGTTCGGAGTCTTCCTCCTCGTGTTCGTGGCGGCCGCGCTGCTGGTGGCGCCGGCGCTGATCGCGCAGGCGCGGGACATGATCGCCAACTACGACGAGCTGGTGGCCGACGCGCGTCGGCTGGCGAGCGAGGCGCAAGAGACAGTGGAGGGATGGCGGACGTTGGTCGGCATCTTGCCGGGCAATGTGCGCGATGCATTCGGGGACTTGGGTGAGAGGGCCCAGGCCTACGCGGGCAGTCTGTTGCAGGCGAGCATCGGGTGGCTGAACCGCTCGCTGGTCGTCGTCTCGCTGCTCGTAATCACGCCGGTGGTCACGTTCTGGGTGCTGCGTGACTATCATCGGCTGGGAAGGAAGATCTTCCGCGCGCTACCGGAGCGGCAGCGTGAGGACACGGTCCAGGTGCTGCGGGACATCAACCGCGTTGCCGGGGGCTATCTGCTGGGCATGGTGACGATGGTGGTGGTGGTCGGCATCTTCGCGACGATCGTGCTGTCCATCGCCGGCGTGCGCTTCTCGGTGTTGTTGGGGATAGTGACCGGAGTGCTGTACGTGATCCCTTATATCGGCTTCCCGACGGCGATGGCCGTGGTGGGGCTGACGATGGGAGTGACGGGGGGCGGCATAGGGGCGATTCTCATCGTGCTGGGCATCCTTCTGGCGGGGAACATCTGCTTCGACTATGGGGTGACGCCGCGGGTGATCGGGCGGCGGGTGGGGCTGCATCCGTTGGTGGTGATCTTCGCGGTGCTGGCTGGGGCGACGGTGTTCGGAATCGGGGGCATCGTGCTGGCGGTGCCGGTGGCGGGAGCAGTGAAGGTAGTGGTGCTGCAGTTCTGGCCGGAGGTCTTCGCGGAAGAGGCAACGGAGGTGGCCAGCGGGTGAGGTCGTTGCAGGCGGGCGGAACTGGCTCCTTGCTGATAGCGGTCGGTGCAGGTATACTGAGGTCACTATGACAGCTCGAGCGAAGACACCGAAGCGGAAGAAGTCCAAGAAGTACGTGGTAGATGAGAAGGGTCGCCGCACCGCGGTGCTTCTGCCGATTCGAGAATACGAGGAACTCATCGAGGCCGCGGAACAGGTCGACGACATTCGCCACTTGGAGGAAGCAAGAGCCGCAGGCGGGGCCCCGATCCCGCTGGAGGAGGTGGACGCTCGTCTTCGCGCCGACGGGAAGCTGGGGTGATGCGCGTCGTCGTTTGCTCCGAGGCGGGACAGTGGTCAGGCCTGCTTGGCAGGTGCTAGAGGCCATCTCAAAACTGCTCTGTCGTGCGAGCAAGATTCTTCGCTTCGCTCAGAATGACATAGAAGAGCCCAGTGACGAGGCTGTCACCCTGAGCGTAGCGAAGGGTCTCGGTTTGGAGAGTTCTGAAACTGCTTCTAGGCCTACGGCCGGGATGGCGGCCGCCAGAAGCGGCCTAACCACCACATGGCGGCCTCTGCCCGTGGCAGAGGCCTAGCGTTATATGGAGGGTAAGCAGTCCATGACGAGCCGGGAGCTGCGCCAGAGCTTCCTCGATTTCTTCGCGCAGCACGATCACAAGATAATGCCGGGCTCGCCCCTGAAGCCGACGGACGAGACGACGCTGTTCACGAGCGCGGGGATGCAGCAGTTCGTGCCGTGGTTCCGCGGCATAGTGCCGGCGGCCGCGCCCCGGGTGGCGACCTGCCAGAAGTGCTTTCGTGCCGACGACGTGGAGGAGGTGGGGCGGACGCCCTGGCACTGCACGTTTTTCGAGATGCTGGGGAACTTCTCGTTCGGGGACTACTTCAAGCGGGGCGCTATCGAGTACGCGTGGGAGTATATGACGGAGGTGCTGGCGCTTCCGAAGGACCGGATCTGGATTACGGTTCATCCGGAGGACGACGAGTCGCCCTCCATCTGGCGGGAAGTGATAAGGGTGCCAGCAGAGCGGATCGTACAGGATAAGACGAACTGGTGGGGGCCCGTGGGTCCCTCCGGGCCCTGTGGCCCGGACACGGAGCTTTACTTGGACACGGGAGAAGAGCAGGGCTGTGGGCGGTCAGACTGCGGCCCGCTGTGCGAGTGCGGCCGGTTCAACGAGCTGTGGAACCTGGTCTTCCAGATCTACAACAAGACGGAGGAGGGTGAGCTGGAGCCGTTGCCCAAGGCAAGCGTAGACACGGGGATGGGGTTCGAACGGGTGGCGGCGGTGATGCAGGGTGTGCCGTCGATTTTCGAGACAGATTTGCTGGCTCCGATCATGTCGGCGGTGGTGGCAAGCGCGAGGAAGTCTAACCCGAAGCTGTCGAACAGGCTGAACGAGCGACAGGATCATGCAGCGCGTGTGATCGCCGACCACGTGCGCGGGCTGGCGTTTCTGCTGGCCGACGGGTTCACGCCGTCGAATGAGGGGGCGGGGTATGTGCTGCGGCGGGTGATCCGAAGGGCCTATCGGTTCGGCCGTCACCTCGGAGTGGAGGAGCCGTTCCTGCATGGCCTGGTACCGGCTGTGGCAGATACGATGGGAGACGCGTACCCGGAGCTGAACGAAGCGCAGCAGCGCATAACCACCTGGCTGGAGCAGGAGGAGAAGCAGTTCGAGGAGACGCTGGAGCGCTGCATGGGCCCTCTGGTGACGGCGATCGAGCGGGCGCAGGCGGCGGGGCTGAAGGTGCTGCCGGGGGAGGACGCTTTCAGGCTCCACGATACCTACGGCCTGCCGAAGGAGCTGGCCGCCGACATGGCGGCGGAGAACGGGCTGGCGCTGGATGATGAGGGATTCGAGCGCGCCATGCAAGAGCAGCGCGAGCGGGGGCGCGCCGGGGCAGAGGAGGACTTCGCCTCCGGGGCGCGATCCGGATACCAGGATCTTGTGGGAAAGACTTCCTTTCTCGGGTACGAGGGCTGCTCGGCCGAGAGCAGCGTGGTCGGCATACTGAAAGACGGCCAGACAGCAGAGAGCGTCGCGCGCGGCGAGGAGGCGGAGGTGTTTCTCGACCAAACGCCCTTCTACGCCGAGAGCGGCGGCCAGGTTGGGGACCGGGGCCGGCTGGAGACGAAGAGCGTCAAGGCAGAGGTGCTGGACACGTACTACCCGGTGGAGGGGGCTCAGGCGCATCGCGTGCGCGTCGAGAAGGGTGAGATCAAGGTGGGGCAGCGTTTGACGGCGTGCGTGGATGAAGAGCGGCGACAGGCGATCGCCCGCGCGCACACGGCCACGCATCTGCTGCACTGTATGCTGAGACAGGTGCTCGGCGAGCACGCGGCGCAGTCCGGTTCGCTGGTGGACGCCGACCGGCTGCGATTCGACTTCTCGCACTTCGCGGCGGTCACGGAGGAGGAGCGAAAGCGGATCGAGGAAGGGGTGCTGCGGCTGGCGCTCCAGGATGACGAGTTGGTGAGCCAGGAGATGGACCTGGCGGAGGCGCGGGAGATGGGCGCCACTGCGCTGTTCGGGGAGAAGTATGGGGAGCGGGTCCGCGTGGTGCAAGTGGGCGGATTCAGCAAGGAGCTGTGCGGGGGGACGCATCTGGCGCATGCAAGCGCGGTCGGCGGATTCGCGATCGTGAGTGAGGGCAGCATCGGGGCGGGTCTACGGCGGATGGAGGCGGTGACGGGGAAGGGGGCACACGCTCTTGCGGTTCGGTACCGCGAGTCGGTGAGCAAAGCCGCTGAAGAGCTTGGATGCGGAGCTTTCGAGATCGATGAGGCGATCCTCAACCTTGAGGAAGACTTGCGCGCCGCGCGTCGTCGGATCGCGCGTCTGGAGCAGAAAGACGCAGCCACTCGGGTCGAAGATCTGGCCGCCCAGGCCGTGGAGGTGGATGGAGTGAAGCTGGTGGCCGCTCGGGTCGAGGGGCTGGGGCCGGAGGCGCTGCGCAGTCTGGGGGATCAGGTGCGGGATCGTCTGGGTTCCGGAATCGTCGTCTTTGGCTGCGAGAGCAAGGGCCGCGTGCAGTTCATAGGGGCGGTGTCGAAGGACCTCGTGTCGGCAGGCTACCACGCGGGCAACTTGATTCGCGAGGTGGCGAAGATCGCCGGGGGTGGGGGAGGAGGGCGGCCGGATTTCGCGCAGGCGGGCGGCAAGAACCCGGAGCGGCTGGATGAGGCGCTGGCCAAGGTCAAGGAGTTGGTGGCGGCGCAGGGGAGGTAGCATCCGCCCGCCCACAGCTCAACTGTTCCTCCTTATCCTCGCGGGCCTGGCTGTGCTCGGCCTCGCTGATGGGTGTGTCTGGGCCTCGTCGCAACCCGGTCCCACTCACGCCGGCCCACAGACGGGGGAGGGAACCGGGACTCGCGCAGTGATCATCACCATCCCATCGGTAAGCTGGCGCCAGCTCCGTGAGGCCGATCTGCCGCATCTTCACGGGCTGATGGAGCGGGGAGCGGTGGGCCTGATGCCCACTGCCGCGCCCTCTGACGCTGATCCGGGCCGGAGCTGGGCGGCCCTCGCCGAGCACGACGTCATACTGCTGGATCTGAGTGCTCCAGGGCGCGCGGGAGAACGGCAGCCTCCCGTCTCCCCGAGGGAGTTGTCGAGTCACCAGGTGCGGGGGCTTCGCGCGGCCGACGAGATCATTGGGGATGTGCTGCCCGATCTGTCGCGATATCGTACCTTAGTGCTGGTAGTCTCTCCAGAGTCTCCCGAGTTTGCCGGCCCCAAAGATCGCGTCCTCGGTCCGATCATCAGGTACGAGGCCCGCGGGACCGGCGCGATTGGCCTTCTGACGAGCGCGAGCACGCGCTGGCCGGGGCTGTTGACGGCGGCCGATCTGGCGCCGACCGTGCTCTCCTGGTTCGGGGAGGGAGTGAGTGCAAAGCCTGATGAAAAGCCTGATGAGATGAGCGGCCGCGCAGCGGAAGTGGTTGCAGTCCCCGACGGGCTGGCGCGGCTGGACGAGTTGGACCGGATGCTGACAGACAGGTACCGGTTGCGCTTTGCGGCCGTGACGTGGTATCTGGCCTATGGCGGCGTACTGCTCGCGGCCGCGCTGGCGTTCAGCTTGTGGTGGCGGCCGGGACTGAAGCGGCTTGGCGCGCCTGCGGTCGCGGCCGCGCTGGGACCGATCGGCCTGCTCTTTGCGCCGGTGGTCGGTCTGGACCGGGCCGCGCTGCACCTGGTGATCGCGGGGGCGATTGCGGGAGCGCTTGCCCTGGTGAGCACACGGGCAAGGCGGCCGGGCGCCGGGCTGGCGGCGGCGATTCTTCTGGGATCAGCGCTGATCGTGCTGGATGTAGTGTTGGGATCTCCACTGATGCGGCGCTCGACGATGGGCTTTGGCGTGATGTTCGGCTCGCGGTTCTACGGCATTGGGAACGAATACATGGGATTCTTGGGCGCGATGGCTGTCATTGGATTGGGTTCCTTGGTTCATGCCGCGCCGCGGGCTCGCGGGCTGGCTGCGGTGCTGGGTGCGGGTGTTGTGCTGGCGATCGGAGCGCCCTGGTGGGGAGCGAATTGGGGCGGTGCGTTTGCGGCGGCGGCCGGGCTGGTGGCCTGGTGGCTGCTGGGCGCGGGAAAGAGCTGGCCGAAATCCCTGGCGGTGGGCGCCGCAGTGCTGGCGGTGAGCGCGCTGATTCCGCTGGCGCTGGACATGCTGCGGCCGGCGGCCGCGCGAAGCCACATCGGCGCAAGCGGGGCGGCGCTGCTGGCGGGCGATGTGGGGGCCCTTGCAGACACCATCCAGCGGAAGGTCGCTCTCAACTGGGGATTGCTGGTCGCCTATCGTCTCGAGTTTCTGCTGGGGATACTGCTGGCCGCGGCTGTGATGTGGGCACTGCTCCGGCGGGGTGGGCCGGCGCGGCGAGAGCTCGAGCGCCAGCCCGGGGTGGGCGCAGGTATCGTGGGTGCAGTAGTGCTGGCAGTGGTGGCGATGATGGTGAACGACTCGGGGGTGGTGGCGGCGGCCGCGGCGCTGGGAGTTGCTGTGAGCGCGACGATCTTCGTGGCTTCGCGGTCGGCGGAGGTGCGGGCGTGAGCGCATTGGGCCTCGACTTTGGCGAGCGGCGCATCGGGGTCGCGGGGAGCGACGATATGGGCCTGATCGCGCGGCCCCTCTCTGCGATCGAAAGGACCTCGCGGGCGGAGGATGCGGCGCGGATCGGCGAGCTGGCGTCGAGGCGTAAGGCGAAGACGATCGTGGTGGGCCTGCCGCTGAACATGGATGGGTCGGCGGGGCCGGCGGCGAGGCGAGCGCGGCGATTCGCGAGGATGCTGGAACGAGAGCTGGGCCTCAAGGTAGAGCTGTGGGATGAGCGACTGAGCACGGCGGAGGCGGAGCGGGCGCTGATCGCGGCCGATGAGCGGAGGGCGCGAAGGCGGGAGGTGCGAGACGGGGTGGCGGCGGCGCTGATTCTGCAGAGCTACCTCGACGCGCGGCAAAGGAATCGGGAGGCATGAGCCGGCAGGGGGGACGGCGCAAGAAGATCTGGCCGAGGATATGGCTGCTGCTGTTGCTCCTGGCGGCAGTGGTGGCCGGAGGTGTGGTGTGGGCGGTGACGACGGCCGTGGGGCCGGGCGCGCCGAGGCTCATCACGGTGAGGGAGGGGCAGTCGGTGTGGGAAGTGGCTGATATGCTGGAGGCGGCAGGAGTGGTCCGCAGCGCGCAGGCGCTGGCCGGGGCGGCCTACGCGACCGGGAAGTGGCGGCAGATCCAGGCGGGGAGACACGAGGTGGATCCCGGGATGACCGGGCTGGAAATACTGGATGCGCTGGGTCGGGGAGGGCGGCATGCGTGGCAGTGGCTGACGATTCCGGAGGGACTGACCGTCGGGCAGGTGGCGGAGAAGGTCGAGCAGGAAGGGCTCGTCCTGGGCGCAGACTTTCTCAGCGCCTGCAATCGGCCGCAGACGTTCGAGGTCGGGTTTTCGCTGCCGGAAGACAGCCTGGAGGGCTATCTCTTCCCGGACACATACCGGATCGAGCAAAGTCAGGGAGCACGGGGCACCATCGCGCAGATGCTGCGCCGGTTCGATCAAGTGGTCTGTCAGGAGCTGTTCGGGGGCGAGGCCGAGCACGGCGGCCGGAGTCTAGGAGAGGTGATAGTGCTGGCATCTCTGGTGGAAGCAGAGGCGAAGAGGGATGAGGAGCGCGCTATCATCGCGGGAGTGCTGATGAACCGGCTGGAACGAGGGCAGCGGCTCGAGTGCGACGCGACGGTGCAGTACGCGCTGGGGAAGAACCGGAAGTCGCGGCTCATCTATGCGGACCTGGAGATTGAGAGCGACTATAATACCTATCTTCACGACGGGCTGCCGCCGGGGCCGATCTGTAACCCCGGCGAGGCGAGCATCCGGGCGGCGATGGAGCCGGGCGACGTGCCGTATCTCTACTATGTGGCGCGGGCGGACGGATCGCATGTGTTCAGTCGAACTTTCGCGGAGCACCGGGCGGCGGCGGCTCGCATCCGCGGGGCAGAGAAGTAAGGGGGATTGTTGATGCGGCGGAGCGAGAGAGATGCCCCGAAGGTTGGACGGAGCATGGGCATGTGGCCTCAGCGGCGGGACGCGCGGCGGCCGCTGCTTCCCCAGGTGTTGCTGCTGCTGGCGATCATCGCTTTCGTGGTGGGCTCCTACTACGGGACACTGTGGTACTGGGAGCGGACCTGCCCCGGGGAGGTGACGGTGCCGAAGCTGGTGGGGCTGACAGAGCGAGAGGCGACGGCGGTTCTGGAATCCATGGGGCTGCGGGGCGAGGTGGTGGCGAAGAAGCCTGACGAGGATATCCCGGAGGCCGCGGTGCTGTCGGCGGAGCCGCCTCCGGAGCGACTGGTGAGAGAGGGCCGGCTGGTTCGGATCACGCTGAGCTCGGGGTCCCGGTGGGCGGTGGTGCCGGATGTGAGGGAGATGTCGGTGGATCGGGCGCGTGCGCTGCTGCGGAAGGCCGGACTGGCGCCGGGCAGAGAGAAGGCCGTGTTTGACAGCAAGGTGCCGATCGGGTACGTGGTGGGCCAGATTCCCGATTCCGGGGAGCAGGTGGCGAAGGGGATGGGAATCGATCTCCTGGTAAGCAAAGGGCCGGCTCCGCCGCCGCTGCCGCCGGAAGAGGGGGAGGCCGGAGCGGATGGGGTGCGGAGCACGGAGATCGAGTTCATCGTGCCGACCGGGGCCGGGCTGCAGGAGGTGCGGGTAGTGGTGCACGACGACGGGGGCGAGACGCAGGTATACAGCAAGGTCCACGAGCGGGGGGACCGGGTGGCGCTGAGAGTGACGGGGAAGGGGGCCGAGATCTCCGTGAAGGTGTATCTGAGCGGTGAACTCATGCGCGAAAGGACTTTCTGAGCCCGTGCGAGGGGACCGTTCGTCCGCCTATCGCATCGGGATTGACGTCGGGGGCACCTTCACCCACGCGGTGGCGCTGGAGGCGGCCGGGCTGGGACTGGCCGCGCAGGCGAAGGTCCCCACCACACACCGCGCGGCGCGGGGGGTGGCGGAAGGCGTGGTGGAGGCGCTGCGGGCGCTGTTGAAGGAATCGGGCGTCTCGCCCGAGGCGGTCACTTTCCTCGCATACAGCACCACCCAGGTGACGAACGCGCTGCTGGAGGGCGATGCGGCCCCGGTCGGGATACTGGCGATGGGGTCGGGGCTGGAGGGAAGGCGGGCGGCGCGGGAGACGCAGATCGGCGAGATCGGCTTGGCTCCGGGACGGGAGCTGAGGACCTTCCACACCTTCCTCGACAGCGATAGCCCGACTGAGGGCGTGATCGACAACGCGCTGGCCGAGCTGAGGGAGGCGGGAGCGGAGGCGATTGTGGCGGCGGAGGCTTTCTCCGTGGACGACCCCGCACACGAGCGCCTGGTGATGGAGAGGGCGCGGGGGGCGGGGATTCCAGCGACCGGGACGCACGAGATCTCCGGGCGTTATGGACTGCGGATTCGCACGCGAACGGCTGTGATCAACGCCAGCCTGCTGCCCAAGGCGATCGAGACCGCGGACATGACGGAAGAGGCGGTGCGGGAGATCGGCATTACGGCCCCCCTGATGGTTGTTCGGAGCGACGGCGGCGTAATGCAGATCGATGATATGAGGCGGCGGCCCCTGCTGACACTGCTGTCGGGACCGGCCGCCGGGGTGGCGGCGGCGCTGATGTACGTGCGGGTCAGCGAAGGAGTGTTTCTGGAGGTCGGCGGGACGAGCACAGACATCACCGCCATTCAGCACGGCCGGGCGCTGGTGCGGACCGCCGAGGTGGGGGGGCATCGCTTGTTCCTGCGGACGCTCGACGTGCGCACGGTAGCGGCGGCGGGCGGCTCTATGCCGCGCCTGCGGCGAGGCGCGGTGGTGGACGTGGGGCCGCGCAGCGCGCACCTGGCCGGGCTTCCGTATGCCTGTTTCAGGGAGGAGCGGGAGTTGCAGTGCGATGGCCGGGAGCCGGATATCTCGCTGGTCTCTCCAGTGGAGGGCGACCCGGCCGAATATGTGGTGCTGGATTGCGGGTCCGGGGGGCGGGCCGCCGTCACCCTGACTTGCGCGGCGAACGCGGCGGGCCAGGTTCCGGACGGGGACTTCGCGCGGGGGAGCACTAGATCGGCCGCGATCGCGCTGGAGGCGTTGGGCAAGTCGCTCCGCTCCTCCGGCGCGGAGGCGGCGGCGTCCGTGCTGGAGGTGGCGGCGGAGAAGGCCGGGCGCGTGGTGGAGGGCCTTCTCGCCGACCGGTCGATGAACCGGGAGACGACGGAGCTGGTCGCGGGCGGGGGAGGGGCGAGCGCGCTGGCGCCTGCGGTGGGGAAACGCATGGGGATGAGCGTGCGGGTAGCGCCGAATGCGCCGGTGGTGTCCGCGATCGGCACCGCGCTGGCGCTGGTGCGAGATGTGGTCGAGCGGACTGTCCCGGAGGCGACGGAGACGGACGTCCTTCAGATCAGGAAGGAGGCGGCGGAGGCGGCGGTCCGCGCGGGGGCGGATCCCGCCAGCGTCACGGTCGATATCGAGTACGACGCGCGCAGCGCGATCCTCCGCGCCGTGGCGACGGGTCAGACAGAACTCAGGGAGCGGGATGTGTCCCGGCCGCCGGCAAGCGACCAGGAACGCAGGTCGGCGGCGGCGAAGTCTCTGGGCGCGGCGGCGGAGTCAGCGGTGGACATGGTGGCGGACGTCGGCCTGCTCCGGGCCTACCGCGCTTCGTGGACGAGAAAGCGCTTATTCGGATTGCTGAAGCAGCGCGGCCGCGCGGTTGCGGTAGTCGATGAGCATGGGATTGTTCGGCTGGTGCTGTCCGGCGGGATGGTGAGGGCGAGCGAGGCCCAGCGCGCGGGAGAGACGCTGGCGGGGCTGCTGGAGGAGAGCACGCGGTATGGCGACGCTGGGGCGGAGCTGCCGCAGTTGTTCCTGGGGGTGCGCGGGCGGATGGTGGACCTTTCCGGTCTGGTGAGTGCGGCCCAGGTGCTGTCGCTGGCGGAGGCGGAGATGGCGGGGCTGGCCCCGGACGAACTCGTGTTGATGGCGGCGGCCCCGGCGCACGCGTAGAGGCCATCTCAAAACTGCTCTGTCCTCCGACCAAGATTCTTCGCCCGTAAGTCCGCCGTAGGCGGACCGGGGTGGCGGTCGCCAGAGGCGGCGACCTAGCCACTTCGCTCAGAATGACATGGAAGATGCCAGCGACAAGGCTGTCACCCTGAGCGCAGCGAAGGGTCTTGCTTTGGAGACTCTTGAGATGGCTTCTAGGCCGGAGGCGGGAGGCGCTGCTGCCGCCTCGACGGGGAGGATACGATGGGCGAATCTGCACGAGAGAGGTTGACGAAAGAGGAATGGGATGATCTGGAGCCACTGCTGGCGGCTGCGGACAAGGCCACCCACGAGCGGTTCATGCAGAGCCCGGCGGCGAAGTCGCTGCTCGGGGAGGATGGCGACGAGGGCCCAGGGTATCTGCTCCTCCAGCGGCTGAAGGAGAGTAACGACCAGGATGCCATCCGGCTGTTCCGGGCGACGGAGATGTATTATCACGAGTTGACCCGTGGAGACATCACCGTCGCTTTCTTGCGCGGCAAGGGAGTCGGCCGCGGAGGGGCCGAAGGGAAGGAAGGCTAACGGATGGGCCCGCCGCGCGCGGGCCGCCGCGGCACCTCTGCCGGACGCTGGATGTCGGCCTGCAGGAGCTGAGAATTGCGAACGCGAGAGCTGTTTGCCCCAACACTGAGACAGATCTCCGGCGATGTGGAGATGGCGAGCCATCGGCTGCTTCTCCGGGGAGGGTTCGTGCGCCAGTTGGCGGCCGGGATCTACTCCCTGCTCCCTCTGGGATGGCGCGTGGTCCATAGGATCGAGAACATCGTGCGGGAGGAGATGGATGCCGCCGGCGCGCAGGAGCTCTTCCTGCCGAGCCTCCACCCGGTCGAGCTGTGGGAGGCGAGCGGCCGGGCGGCCTCCTGGGGACCGGAGCTGATGAGGCTCAAGGACCGAGGCAACCGGGCCTTCTGCCTGGGCGGCACGCACGAGGAGGTGATCACGCAGCTAGTGGCATCGGCGGTGCGATCCTACCGAGAGCTGCCCTTCACGCTCTACCAGATCCAGGTCAAATTCCGGGATGAGTTGAGGCCTCGCGGCGGCCTGGTGCGGGGCCGCGAGTTCACGATGAAGGATGCCTACAGCTTCGACCGCGACCTGGAGGGTCTGGACCGATCCTATGATGCGATGGTCGAGGCCTACCATCGGATCATGCGGCGCATCGGTCTTCCCTACCACGTCGCGGACTCCTCCGGCGAGGGGATCGGTGGCTGGGACACGCGGGAGTTCGTGTCAGTTTGCGAGGCCGGGGAGACATTCTATCTTCAGTGTGAGGAGTGCGACTATCACGCGACTCCGGAAATCGCGGTGTTCCGCAATGAGGAGATCACGGAACCGAGCGCGGAGATGGAGCCGATCGAGCGCTTGGACACTCCCGAGCAGCGGACCATCGAGCAGGTAACGGCGTTCCTCGGGGTGCCGGCGGCGCGGCTGGTGAAGACCCTGATATACAAGGCCGACGACCGCGTGGTCGCTGCTCTCGTGCGCGGGGACCGGGAGCTGAGCGAGGATAAGCTGAAGGATGCGGTGGGCGCGAGCGAACTCGCAATGGGCGATCGGGAGACGATAGCGCGGGTGACCGGCGCGCCGGTGGGATTCGCGGGGCCGGTCGGCATGAAGGATGTGGAGATCATCGCGGACGAAGAGCTGCGGGGGGAGCGGAATTTCGTCACCGGCGGGAACGAGGCGGACCTGCACCTGCGCAATGTGAACTGGGATCGGGATTTCGAGGTGTCGCGTTGGGCGCAAGTGCGAAACGCAGAGCCGGGCGACGGATGTGCGAAGTGCGGGAAGCCTCTGACTGCTTATCAGGGCATCGAGCTGGCCCACGTGTTCAAGCTGGGGACGAAGTACAGCGATCCGCTGGACGCCCATTACCTGGACGAGGAGGGGCAGGAGAAGTCCATTATCATGGGCTGCTACGGCCTGGGCACGACGCGCATGATGGCCGCTATGGTGGAGCATTTCCGCGACGAGTCAGGAATCGTCTGGCCTGCCTCCGTGGCGCCGTTCGATGTCGTCGTTATCGTGGTGAACAGCGACGATGACACGCAGCGCGAACTGGCGGAGGGGATCTACGGCGATCTGCGGTCGGCCGGGGTGGAGGTGCTGCTGGAGGACCGAGCGGAGCGTGCGGGAGTGAAGTTCAAGGACGCGGACCTGATGGGGATTCCCGGGCAGGTAGTGGTGGGCCGGCTGGCGGGAGAGGGGAAGGTCGAGGTGCGCAGGCGGGCCGGCGAGGGCGTGACGGTCCCGGCTCAGGAGGCGGCGGCCACGGTGCGGAAGCTGCTCGAGGACAACCTCACCACCGAATTCCGCCCTGCGGAGTAAGCGTATGCCGGAGCCAGTGTGGATACTAATCCGGCTCGCCCTTGCCGTTGTGTTCGGCGGCGCGGTCGGATGGCAGCGGGAGGCGCACGACCGTCCCGCGGGACTTCGCACGCACGTGCTGGTGTGCGTCGGGTCAGCCGTCTACACGCTTGCGTCGATGGGCTTTGGGTCGGGCGCCGATCCAGCGCGGGTGGCTGCCCAGATCGCGACTGGCATGGGCTTCCTGGGCGCGGGCACGATAATCCGCCACGGGAACGTCGTGCGCGGGCTGACGACCGCGGCAAGCATGTGGGCGGTGGCGGCGATAGGTATCTGCGTTGGACTTGGCGGGCAGGTGCTGTGGGTGGCGGGGATGGCGACGGTCGTGGTGCTGCTTACGCTCACGGTGCTGCGGGGACTGGAGACGCGGATCTTGACGCGGGAGCGTCTGGCGCGGGTGACGGTGCGCCTGACCGGGCCTCCGGGCCGGATGGCGGAGTTCCAAGACCTGCTCGCCGCGCAGGGGGTGAAGGTGGAGTTGGTGGAGGTGGCGAGTCGGGGGCCCGACGATGGGCAGGAGATGCGGCTCCGGGTGACGCTGCCCGGCGGAACCGATCTCCCTGGCCTCACCGAAACCCTCTCCCGCCTGGAGGGCGTCGTGTCGTTGCGGTGTGAGTGAAGCCCTGGGGCGCCGCGGCGACGCGCCCCGTGCCCCCGTGCTTGACACTCGGCCGCCCTGTGCTATGATCGGTTAGCTGTTCATCCTCGCTGAGCATCTCGTCCCGGGACAGCGCAGAGCAGGAAAGGGGGATCTGCGTTGGCGAGAAGAGGGCGCAGCAGTTTCACTGCGGTTGAGGTGCTGCTCATCATCGGGGTGGTGGGCGTTCTCTCCACTGTGCTCGTTCCGGACTTTGGGCATACATCCGAGAACGCGGATGTGTCCGCGCCAGTGTCGCGTCCCGCCTCGCTCCAGCGGATCTGGGACGCGCAGAAGAGCACCGCTCCCGCTTCCCCACATGCGTACCTTCGTCGAATCCCGCACTTCGAGGTCCAGCATGAAGACTTGCCGACCGCGATTGCTCGCCTCTGCAACGAGCATGGCGTGCGCTGCGGAATCGCGGTCGTCCCAGGCCCGCCAGAAGGATGGCCCCCACCCCATCAGCCGCCCTTCAAGCGTCTCTATGCGGTCTTCAACGACACCAGGCTCGAACATATCTTGTCCGGGCTCGATGCCCTCGACCTCGCGTTCGAGTGTCGGATGGACGAAGACTTCATCACAGTCGCGCCGCTAACCGCTTTCCATGATAAAGACCATCCGCTCCAGACTGTCATCCTTGAGTTCACCGCTCGCGATGTCCCCTATCCCATCGCCCTCTTCGGCGATTCCGGGTGGCGCGGGGCCGTCGCTCCGGCGCCGCTCTTTCGGAGCGAGAGCCTGCCCGAGGACTTTAGCGTCAGCATGGACACCAGCGGGCCGGCCTGGGATCAGTACCCGACGATCACCTGCTCTTATAGCAAACGAACGCTGCTTCATATCCTCAGCGACATCGCGCGGCAGCTCAAGCTGTCGTGGTGGCTATTCGACAACAGCTTGGTGGGCGGATCTGGTCTGGACTTCGTGATGGGCGTCGAGCTGCCGACAACGCGAAACCTGGCCGCCCCCGCGCCTGGGCACGCCCAGACTGCTGCTGGCACCCGGCCGCCCGTGATCCCTACTGGCCAGGCAGCCGTTGCGCGCGCCCTCCGGTTCTTCGAGGATGTAGGTTGGAACCCAGAGGGAGGACCCAAGGCGGTATTCCCTCCTCCCGCTCCTACCTCCTATACGGACGCTTGGGAGGTGACTGTCGGCGACTTGAGCGCTAAGGTGGACAGCCTGACCGGCGCGATTCACCTCGCGCACCGCAGCCAACGGACTCGCGACAGGACTGAGGACATGGTCGGCATCTCTGCACCGGAGGCCGCCGAGCTGGCGATCCAGTATCTGGAGCTCGCCGGTCTATCCCTTGACGACGCACAGATAGAGACCAGCCAACCCGTGAACTATTTTCCTGATAGTCCGGGGTCTGTCGAGTGGAAGGTTCGCTTCCGCCGGGTCCACAACGGGTTCTTGTTCAAGTACGACCCGATAGTGGTGAGTCTCGACCCGGAGGACGGGAGCCTGATGGGTTTCGGCTACCATTTTCGCTCTCCCCTGCCTGAAAGCACCCGCGTGGTACTCACCCAAGAGCAGGCCGTCGAGATCGCGCGAGACTATGGAGACTACCTGTGGTCCCAGACAGGGGAACTCATGTGGGCCCGCCTCGAGATCGTGCAGCCTAACGAATACTGGGAATACTCGGATGTGGGCTACTGGATATACTGGGAGATCGGCGCAGTGGCTCCTACGCCGATCTCATCTCGCCTCGCCTGGGTGGTCGCCTTCGACAGCCCCTGGAGCAGGACCGAGATATGGATGGATGCCGAGCTGGGAGACATACTTGGAGGGGTGCATACCCGCTGCCTGGTGAGGGGGCACCCCAGGATCATCCGCCCCGCTCTGCGCGGCGCGACGGAGATCACGATACAACGCGCCGATGGATCTGCCAACCCGATGACGCTCGACGCCGCGACCTCCGATGGCCAGCGCCTGCTCGCGGCGATCGCTGACCTGCCTGGACTCAGGGACCCCGACCGCGATTACTCTGTCACCCTCCGATTCGAGGGGAAGGAACGGACCCACATCCTGGGCTACTCCGCTGAGGCCAAGAGATTAGTGTTGCTCGAGAAGCGGTATCGAGGCAAGACCTTCGAGGGATGCTTGGCCTGGGAGACATCGGAAGAGTTCGAGAGGCTGATCTCGCAGTACATGAAGTGATCCGTCCGCGGGCCGTTGCTTCCGCGGCACCAGGTCGGAGCATGGACACTGGGCCAGGCGGGCGCGCGCGGACGCTTCTCCGGCGAGTCCACAAGGCCTTGCTAACGTCTAGCGCCACGTCACGACCGCAGGAGGCCACTAGGGCAGAACATCGCCGCGCTTGATGCCGGGTTGTAAACCGATGCCGGCTATGTTATACTATTTGCTCGCGAGGTTCGCCTCGCGGATCGAAGAGTGGGAGATGTCCCACTCTTCGACGTTAGGAAGCGGCGAAAAATGCAGGTGGACTTCGTACAAGCGCTGCGCGATATAGGCCGGGAAAAAGATATCCCGCTGGAGACCCTGAGCGAGATCATCGAGGCCGCGCTCGTCTCCGCCTACAAGAAGCACTTCGGCGCGACCTGCGAGATCCATGTGGATATCGACTGGGACAATGGCGAAGCCACCGTGTTTGCCCGCAAGCAGGTGGTGGAGCACATGGAGAATCCGCACGCGGAGATGGCGCTGGCAGACGCTCGCCGGCTCGATCCGACGGTGGAGGAGGGCGAATTCCTGGACATCGAGGTCATGCCCTCCGAGTTGGGCCGCATCGCCGCGCAGACCGCGAAGCAGGTGGTGGCCCAGCGAATCCGGGAGGCGGAGCGGGAGATCATCTTCGAGGAGTTCAGCAACCGCGACGGCGATGTCGTCACCGGCGTCGTGCAGCGCCGCGAGGGGCGCACGGTGTTCGTAGACCTGGGAAAGGTGGAGGCGGTGCTGCCCGGCTCCGAGCAGAGTTCGCTGGACAGCTACCGCTTCGGGGAGCGCCTCAAGGTCTACATTCTGGAGGTCAAGCGCACCACGAAGACCCCGCGGGTGTTGATCTCCCGCAGTCACCCCGGCTTGATCCGCCGCCTCTTCGACCTGGAGGTGCCGGAGGTGCACGAGGGGATTGTGGAGATAAAGGCCCAGGCGCGGGAGCCAGGGGCTCGCTCGAAGGTGGCCGTCTCTTCGAGGCAGGAGAATGTTGACCCGGTTGGGGCGTGCGTGGGGCATCGGGGAAGCCGGGTGCAGGCGGTTGTGGACGAGCTGCGGGGGGAGAAAGTGGACATCGTGCGCTGGAGCGATGAGCCGTCCAAGTACGTGGCCAGCTCTTTGAGTCCCGCGAAGGTCAGCCGCGTGATACTGGATGAGGCCACGCGCTCCGCCACGGTGGTTGCGCCCGACAATCAGCTCTCACTGGCGATCGGACGGGAGGGGCAGAACGTTCGCCTGGCGGCGCGCCTGACCGGGTACCGGATCGACATCCGAAGCGAAGTGCAGATGGCCGAACAGGAGGCGGCCAGAGTGGCCGCGCTCGAGGAGAAGATGGAAGAAGGGGCAGAGGAAGGCGCTGTCGCGGTGGCGGTGGAGGAACCAGAGGCGGCGGAAGAGGCGGCTCCTGAAGAGGTGAGGGAAGAAGTGGCAGGGGAAGGCGATATCGCGGTGGCGGTGGAGGAGCCGGAGACGGCGGAAGAGGCGGCTCGTGAAGAGGTGAGGGAAGAAGCGGCAGGGGAAGGCGATGTCGCGGTGGCGGTGGAGGAACCAGAGGCGGCGGAAGAGGCGGCTCCTGAAGAGGTGAGGGAAGAAGCGGCAGGGGAAGGCGATATCGCGGTGGCGGTGGAGGAACCAGAGGCGGCGGAAGAGGGCGCCCCTGAAGAGGTGACGGAAGAAGTGGCTGCGGGCGAGACGGTTGGCGCCGGACAGGAGTCCAAGCAGGCACAGGAGGTGGAATGACGCGGGTGCGCCACGTTCCTCAGCGGAGCTGCGTAGCCTGTCGGCAGGTGCGATCGAAGGGGGAGCTGATCCGGATGGTGCGCACGCCGCTGGGCGAGTTGCGTGTCGATGAAACCGGGAAGGTGGCCGGCCGCGGCGCCTACGTGTGTCGAAACGAGCGATGTATTGAGGGGGCCGTCAAGCATAAGCGGCTGGTGCGTGCGCTGGGGGTGGCGATTGGGCCGGAAGTTGTGGAAGAGCTGAGGAGCCAGGTTGCGGCCGCGGTGGGCCGCGCGGAGCCGGAGGGTAAGGCGAGCGACAAATGAGGATATACGAGCTCGCTAAGCAACTGGGAGTCGCCAGCACGGACATCCTTCTGCTGCTTGAGGAGATAGGCGTCGGTGGCAAGACGGCCAGCTCGAGCGTGCCGTCGGCGTATCTGGGCCAGATTCGCGCTCGCTTCGGCGGGGAAGAGGAAGAGGCGCCCGCGGCCGCGGCGGAAGCTCCCGCCAAGACCACGCCGGAAGCAGCGAAGGCTGCCGCGAAGCCGGAAGCAAAGCAGGCGGCGCCCGCGCCCCCGGCCGTGGTGGAAGAAAAAGCGGCCGCTGTCGCAGAGGACGATACGATCAGGCTCAAGGCGCCCGTCAGCGTGGCAGACTTCGCCGCCGTCCTCGACACGGATGCGGAGAACGTCATCTCGGCAGCCACCGGCCTGGGCGAGACAGTGACGGAGGAAGATCCCATCGCGCCGGAGCTGGCGGTCCTGATCGGGGAGCAGTGGGGCTACACGGTCGAGGTGGAGGTGCCCGAGCCGGCGGAGGAAGAGGCGCCCCCGGCCGAGGGCGAGCCGGAGGCCGTGGCGGTCGAAGCGGAGGAGGCGGCGGAGGCGGAGGAGGCCCCGGAGGCGGCGGAACCGGCTGAGGAGGCTCCCATCCGCCCCCTGCGGGTGGTGCCGCGCCGCACCGCTCCGGCGGATGCGCCGGGGAGGCCTCCGGTGGTGACAGTGTTGGGTCACGTGGACCACGGCAAGACTACCCTGCTGGACGCGATTCGGGAGACGAACGTCACCGCCGAGGAGCCGGGAGAGATCACCCAGCATATCGGCGCCTACCAGGTGGAGGTGAAGGGAAAGCCGATCAGCTTCATAGACACACCGGGACACGCAGCTTTCACGGCGATGCGGGCGCGGGGTGCGCAGGTGACGGACATCGCGCTGCTCGTGGTGGCAGCAGATGACGGCGTAAGGCCTCAGACGCTGGAAGCCATCGATCACGCGCAGGCGGCCGAGGTGCCGATTGTCGTTGTGGTGAACAAGATGGACAGGCCGAATGTCAGCTCGGATTCGGTGAAGCAGCAGCTTGTGGAGAAGGGGCTGGTGCCCGAGGAATGGGGCGGGGACACCCTCTACGTCGAGGTTTCCGCGCTGGAGAAGACAGGGATAGACGACCTCCTGGACATGATCCTGCTGGTGGCGGAGATGAGAGAGCTGCGGGCGCTGCGAGAGAAGCCGGCAGAGGGGGTGGTGCTGGAGGCGGAGCTGGACAGGCGCCGCGGCAGCCAGGCGACTCTGCTGGTCCAGGAGGGCATTCTGCACGTGGGCGACAGTATCGTGGCGGGCCCCGTGGCCGGCAAGATCCGGGCGATGACGGACGACCGGGGCGCGCGACTGGCGGAGGCCGGGCCATCTGTCGCCGTGCAGGTGATCGGCTTGTCGGCCGTGCCCGAGGCCAGCGAGCTGTTCCGCGTTGTCGGGAGCGATCGAGAGGCGCGGGCGCTGGCCGGGGAGCGTCGAGAAGCAGAGCGAGAAGAGGGCCTCCAGGCGGTTGGTCCAAGCTCGATGGTCGAGCTCTCCGAGCTCTTCGCCGAGGGCGGGGCGAAGGCGCTGAATATGATCCTGAAGGGCGACGCACAGGGCACGGTGGAGGCGATTGCCAGCGCGCTATCCGAGATACGGGACGAGGAGGTGACGCTGAACTTCCTTCACACCGGGGTGGGCGAGGTGACAGAGTCTGACGTGAGCCTGGCAGCGGCGACCAAGCCCACGGTGATCATCGGATTCCAGGTGGGGGCGGACACTCAGGCCCTCCGACTGGCCGGGGACGAACACATCGAGATCCGACGCTACGAGGTGATCTACGACGTGCTCGATGACGTCCGCGACACGATGACCGGAATGCTGGATCCCAAGTACGAGGAGATGGTGGTGGGGAGGGCGGAGGTGCGGGAACTGTTCCGATCATCCCGTGTGGGGACCATCGCGGGCAGCTTCGTGGTGGAGGGGCGTATCGCGCGGGGGGCCGCCGCGCGTGTCAGGCGGAACGGAGAGGTCGTATACGAGGGCGAGCTCAGCTCCCTCCGCCATCTGAAGGACGATGCATCTGAGATGAACCAGGGATTTGAGTGCGGCATCGTGGTGGAGGGGTTCGACGAGTTCGAGGTGGGAGATATCATCGAGTGTATTGAACAGCGCGAGGTGCGCCGAGTCGTCCTGTGAGGTGGCGATATGCACATCGCCGCGCTGACCTATGCACATCGCTGCGCTGACTGTTGAACTGGAGATCACCAGCAGCCTTACGCTGAAGGACAAGCGCCACGTGGTCCGCAGCCTGCTGGATCGCATTCGGGGGCGCTTCAACGTCAGTGCGGCCGAGGTGGGCCGAAACGATTCGGTCCGCTATGCCAGCTTAGCCGCAGTCGGCGTGTCCAACGATCGCATCCATCTCGATCAGATGATGGCGAAGGTGGCGGACCTGATCGAGGGCGAGCCGCGGGCGGTCGTGATCGAGCGGGATCTGGAATTCATCTGAGTGAGATCGACAGAAACCCATGCCCTCTCAGCGCATCCAGCGCGTGCAGAATCTGCTGCGCTCCGAGATCAGCACCGTGATGCAGCGGAAGCTCAAGGATCCGCGGATCGGCATGGTCACCATCACCGAGGTAGAGGCCGATGCCGACCTGAAGAATGCCCGCGTGTTTGTGAGCGTCCTCGGCAGCGCAGAGCAGGAGAGCGCCACCCTGGAGGGACTTACCAGCGCGGCGGGATTCATCCGGTCCGAGCTGATGAAAGTGCTGCACCTACGCCCGATGCCCAGGCTTGAGTTCCGGATGGACGACACCATTGCGAGGGGCGCGCGCACGTTGGAATTGCTGGAACAGATTGCCGATGAACGAGACCATGGTGGCCCACGCACGGGACCGAGCGGTCGCGCTGATCCAGAGCAGTAAAGCGGTCTACCTCGGGACACACGTCCGCCCGGACGGCGATGCTCTGGGATCGCTGTTGGGGCTCGCGCTGGCGCTGGAGGGTCAGGGCAAGCGCGTGGCCCGCCTCTCTGCGGACCGTGCTCCGCAGAGCTATCAGTTTCTCCCAGGCGCCGATCGCCTTTCCTGCGAGCCGCCCGAGTGGCCGGCCGAGGTGGGGATCGTGGTGGACTGCGACGGTCTGGCTCGGGTGGGGCCGCTGGAGTCGGTCTTCGCAGGACTTCCGCACCTGATCGACATCGACCATCACGGTACCGATCAGTCTTTCGGCGAGGTGCAGTTGGTGGATTCGAGCGCGGCGGCTGCGGCGGAGATCGTCTATGGGCTGCTGGGGGCCCTTGGGGTGCAGGCGGACGCCGCCATTGCCACTTGTCTCTACGCCGGCATTCTCACGGATACCGGTCGGTTCTGCTACGGCAACACCACGGCGGAGTCCATCCGCATCGCCAGCGAGCTGGTGGCAGCAGGCGCCGAGCCGCACGACATCGCGCGGCGGATCTACGAGGAGAGGTCCTTCGGCGCCACCCACCTGCTCGGAGTGGCGCTGACACGCCTGGCCCCGAACCACGACTCGGAGATAGTGAGTGCGATGCTGACGCGGGGGGACTTCGCGGACACGGGCGCGACGCCGGCTGACACCGAGGGGATCATCGATCACCTGCGGGCCATTGGCGGACGCCGCGTGGCGGCGCTGTTCGTGGAGCTGGAGGAGGAGCGGGTGCGAGTCAGCCTGCGGTCCGACGGCAGCGTAGACGTGGGCGAGATGGCGCTGTCTTTCGGCGGCGGGGGGCATGCGATGGCGGCGGGATGTACCGCGCCGGGAAGCCTGGAAGAGGTTCGCGATCAGGTGCTGACCGCGGTGCGCAGCGCCCTCTCGCGATCGAACTGCAGCCATGCCGGGTGACGGATTCCTCAGCTTGCTGAAGCCGCCGGGCATGACCTCCCACGATGTAGTCGCCTTCGTACGCTCCCGGCTGGGCGTGAGACGGGTTGGGCACCTCGGCACCCTCGACCCCGCAGCCGCAGGCGTGCTGCCTGCGGCAGTCGGTCGCGCCACTCGGCTCTTCCGGTTCGCCGGCGGAGGGGACAAGGCATATCGCGCGGAGGTGGTGTTCGGCATCGAGACCGATACTCTGGACGCCGAGGGCCGGGTGCTCGCGCGGAGAGACAGCGGCGATCTGACCGAGACGCGGCTGGGCGAGCTGCTGCCTGAATTCGTGGGAGAGATCGAGCAAGCGCCGCCGGCTTTTTCCGCCGCCCAGGTGGGGGGCCGGCGCCTCCACGAGCTGGCGCGTAGCGGGAGCCCCCGGGAGGGGCGGCCGAAGCGGGTGAGGATCGGCGAGTTCGAGTTGGTGGAGTTCGTTCCGGGAGAGAGCGCGCGGGCACTGATAGACGTTGTGTGCGAGGCGGGCACCTATGTCCGCGTGCTGGCGGCGGAGCTCGGCCGTGCGGCGGGATGCGGGGCATACCTGGGTTTCCTGGTTAGAACGAGAGTGGGGCGCTTCACGCTGCCGCAGTCGTTGACTCTGGAGGAGTTCGAGGCCGCCTGCGAGAGGGGAGAAGGAGACACGCTGCTGCTGCCGCCCGACTGGCCGCTCGACCACCTGCCCGCGGTGACGCTCGACGAGCGGGCCGCGCGCGCCTTCCTGCAGGGGAGCCGCGTGCGGGCGACATCGTCTGCCGCATGGCCGGTCAGGGCCTACGGGCCGGCGGAGAGCTTTCTCGGCCTGGGAGAGGTGATGGCCGAGTCTCAGATGCGGCCCCGGGTGGTGCTGGCGGCGCAGGGGAGTGCGGAGGCGTGAGGATCGTTCGGGGACTAGGAGCGCGACTGCGCCGGCCCTGCTGCCTGGCAGTGGGGGTCTTCGACGGGGTTCATAAGGGCCACCTGAGCATCATCTCGGAGGCCCTGCGCAGGGCCGAAAAGAGCGGGAGTGTGCCCGCAGTGCTGACGTTCGATCCCCACCCGGACGCGGTCATCTCCGCCGAGGGCGCACCTCCTCTGCTCACCACCACGGATGAGAAGCTGGCATTGTTTCGATGCTTGGGAGTTCGACTCGTCGTGGTGGCCCCGTTCGACCGCGCGCTCGCCCGGATTGCAGCCGAGGAATTTGTCCGTGAGGTGCTGGTGGCAAAGCTGCGGGCCCGCTGTCTGGTCGTGGGCGAGGGATGGCGATTCGGCCGGGGAGGGGAGGGCACGCCTGCGCTCCTGCGCGAGATGGCGCCCCAGTTCGGCTTCAGTGTGGATGTCGTTCCGTCGGCGGTGGCGCGAAGGGCGAAGATCAGCAGCACCCGCATCCGCCAGCTACTGCTCCGCGGCCGGGTGTCGCCGGCGCAAGAGCTGCTCGGCCGTCGCTATCAGGTCGCGGGCGAAGTAGTGCAGGGATCGGGCCTCGGCCGCAAGCTAGGATACCCGACGGCGAATATCGAGGTGGCGAGGGCGAAGCTGCTGCCGGCGGATGGTGTCTACGCGTGCCTGGCGGGCCTGCGCAAGCGGAGGCCCGCGATGGCCTACATCGGCAGGCGGCCGACAGTCGCCAGGGAGGGCGAGCGCCGGTTGGAGGTCCACTTCGGAGAGGCCGGGAGATGGCTGGATTTGCTGGGGCGGGCGCTGCGGGTGGAATTCGCGGCCCGGCTCCGGGGAGAGAAGAAGTTCTTCTCCACGGCGGCGCTGACCGCTCAGGCGGCGCTGACCGCTCAGATGGCGCGGGACTGGGTGCGCGCGCGCAAGGTGCTGGCGTCTTTACACGCGAAAGGCGATGTGTTATGATATGGCCAGTGAGGTGGGGCATGGTAGCCCAGTTCGTGTGACGAGGAGTAGGCGGTGCCGCTGGTCAAAGAAGCCAAAGACAACATAGTTGCCGAGAACAGGTTGCACCCGAGCGACACCGGTTCTCCGGAGGTACAGGTAGCGCTGCTGACGGCGCGGATCAGTCAGCTCCAGGAGCACTTGCTCCAACACAAGAAGGACCACCATTCGCGGCGGGGCATGCTGGTATTGATCGGCCGGCGTCAGCGGCTGCTGAACTACCTGACTACGAGCGATATCGCGCGATACCGCACCTTGGTCGGAAAGCTCGGGCTTCGCGACAAGACTAAGGCCGCTCGGCGGCGTGTCGCCGGCGGTTAGTCTGCGAGCCCGGGACGATCTTTCAAAACCTGAGATAGGGGAGCGCTCGACCGGCGATTCCGACGGCGTGCGTCATCCCAGCTTCCTTCCTTCGGGACGGTCCTGAACCAATGTGTGCCCGGACCGACCTGCGGAGAGCAGCGCGGCGGGAGCCTACGGCGTGGCTGCTGGCAGACATGGGTGCAGGATTGGTTCCCATTAGGGAGACGGCGGGATGGGGCGGCTGTCTATCGCGGGCACTCCCCGGATAGGCAAGAACGTAAATGGCAATCGAACGACGTGACCTCGGCGGAAAGACCATCTCCGTCGAGAGCGGAACCCTGGCACGGCAGGCCGATGGTGCGGTCTGCGTCCGGCTGGGGGACACCATCACCCTCGCGACCGTGGTCATGGCAGGGCCGCGGGAGGGAATCGACTACTTCCCTCTGCTCGTTGACTACGAAGAGAAAATGTACGCGGCCGGGAAGATCCCCGGCGTGCGGTACATCCGGCGGGAGGGAAGGCCGAGCGAGAACGCGACCCTCTCCGCGCGAAGGATCGACCGCTCCATTCGGCCGCTCTTTCCGAAGGGCTTCCGCAACAATCTTCAGGTGGTCACGACGGTGCTGTCGGCCGATCCGGACAACGCGCCCGATGTGCCCGCGATGCTGGGCGCCTCGGCGGCGCTTTCCGTCTCTCCCATTCCGTTCAATGGCCCGATAGGAGCGGTGCGCGTGGGCCGCATCGGGGAAGAATTCGTGGTCAACCCAAGCTACGCCGAGCGCGATCAGAGCGACCTCGACATGGTGGTGGCGCTGGGGCCCGACGGGGTGGTGATGCTGGAGGGGCTGGCCGACCAGCTCTCCGAGGAGGTCCTGACAGAGGCCGTCCGGTTCGCCCTGCCCCATGCCCAGGAACTGATCGAGATGCAGGAGGCACTGGCGGCCGCTGTGGGCAAGCCGAAGCTTGTTGAGTACGATACGGTGGTGGTGGGAGAAGACGTGGGAGCGGCGGTCGCTCGCTTCTCCGGCGCCCTCCGGGATGCCATGCAGAACCCGGACAAGAAGGCGCGTGAGGATGCAATTGCGGAGATGACGGAGCGGCTCTCCGGCGAGCTGGCGGAGGAGTTCCCGGAGCGGCTCAGCGAGATCGGAGCGGCGCTGGAGCAGCAGACGGATCGGGAGCTGCGAGGGCTGGTGCTCGACGAACAGCGACGCCCGGACGGCCGGGGCCCGGAGGATATCCGGGACATTTCCTGTGAGGTCGGTTTGCTGCCGCGGACGCACGGGTCGGCGGTCTTCACTCGCGGCCAGACTCAGGTCATGTCCGTGGTGACACTGGGCGGCGTGGGCGACGAGCAGTTGATAGACGACATTGGCGTGGTGGAGTCGAAGCGCTTTATGCACCACTACAACTTCCCCCCCTACAGCGTTGGTGAAGTGCGCCCGATGCGAGGGGCCAGTCGGCGCGATCTCGGGCATGGGTCGCTGGCGGAGAAGTCCCTGCTTCCGGTGCTGCCGGAGGAGGAGGTCTTCCCTTACACCGTCCGCGTGGTGTCGGAGGTGCTGGAGAGCAACGGGTCGAGCTCCATGGCCAGCGTGTGCGGGAGCAGCCTCGCCCTGATGGACGCCGGAGTGCCGATAAGCAGCGCTGTTGCAGGAGTCTCCATCGGCATGGTGAGCGACGGCTCGCGGCAGCAGCTCCTCACCGACATCCAGGGGGTCGAGGACTTCAGCGGAGATATGGACTTCAAGGTGGCCGGGACGCGCCAGGGCGTCACCGCCCTTCAGGTGGATGTCAAGCAGGCTGGCCTTTCGCTGGAGACCATCGCGGATGCCTTCGCACAGGCACGTCGAGGAAGGGAGTTCGTGCTCGACAGGATGGATGTTACGCTCAGCGCGCCGCGGCCGGAGCTGGCGCCACATGCGCCGCGAGTACTCACCATCGAGATAGCCCCGGACAAGATCGGCGACATCATCGGTCCCGGTGGGAAGACGATCAAGAAGATGGAGGCCGACTTCGACGTGAAGGTGGATATCGAGCAGGACGGCCGGGTCTTCATCGCCGCCGTGGACCAGGCTTCGGGCGAGCGGGCGCTGCAGGTCATCCGGGATATCACTCGGGAGGTGACGGTGGGAGAGACCTTCCTCGGCAAGGTGGTCCGCATCGTGCCCTTCGGCGCCTTCATCGAGCTGCTGCCCGGCAAGGACGGACTGCTGCACATCTCCCAGGTGGCCCGGGAGCGAATCGAGCGTGTTGAGGACGTGCTCAAGATGGGACAGGAGCTGGAGGTGAAGGTCATCGAGATCGACCCCCAGGGCAAGGTGCGTCTCGGCCGAACGGACTTGCCTCCGGCCGAGGGCGGCGAGAGGCGCGAGGGCCGGAGCAGGGGGAGGGGCGGCTCTGACCGCGGCGGCGGCCGACGCCAGCGGCGCTGATCCGTGACCTGCCGAGGAGAGCTCCACGCAGGCGAGAGGACAGTTTTCTGGGTAATGGCGTGACGAAAGGCCCCAACGAGGCGGCGTCGGCAGAAGGTCGTCGGCGCGGTATGCAAGCCCAGAAGACCGTACTCGCAAACGGACTCCGCGTCCTCACCGAGCGGCTCGACCATGTCGACTCGGTTTCACTTGGCGTGTGGGTGACCACTGGGTCGAAGGACGAGCCCCGCGGCTCTGAGGGCCTCACCCACCTCCTCGAACACATGCTGTTCAAGGGGACCGAGACTCGCTCCACGCGGCAGATCGCGGAGGCGATAGATGACGTGGGCGGGCACGTCAACGGCTTCACCGATCGCGAGTGCGTGTATCTGTTCGCGCGGACCATTGGCGAGCGGACGGAAACTGCGCTCGGGCTGCTGTTCGACTTGCTGCTCCAATCAGTCTTCGCAGAGGATGATCTCCGACGCGAGAAGCAGGTCGTGGTCCAGGAAATAGGCCACGCGGAGGACTCGCCCGAGGGTTGGGTGCACGAGCTGTTGCCCCAGGTCGCCTGGCCCGACCATGGTCTGGGGCGGCCGCTGATGGGGAGCCGTGAGAGCGTGGCCGCATTCTCGCGGGACTCGCTGCTCGGCCATCGGGAGGAGCTGTGCGCCGCCGATCACTTGGTGGTGGCGGCCGCGGGTGCGGTAGAGCACGACCGCGTGGTGGAGCTTGCCTCCCGGCTGGGAGGGGAGTTGAATCCCGGTCGCCCGCGGGCGGAAGAAGCGCCCCCCGTGTTTCACTCGGAACGTCGCCTCATCTCCCGGGCCTCGGCTCAAGTGCACTTCTGCCTGGCCACTCCGGGATGCGCTCGCCGAGACGAAGCGCGGCACGCTCTTGCCGTGCTGGACACAATACTCGGCGGCGGGAGCAGCTCGCGCCTCTTCCAGGAGATCCGCGAGAACCGGGGGCTCGCCTACGGGATTGGATCGTACCTGCAGTCCTACCGAGATGCGGGGCTGCTCATCATTGATGGGGGAACCGGGCCCGAGAACTTCGAACTGGTGCTGGAGCTGATTGCGCGGGAAGTGGATCGGCTCCGAGCGGAGGGGCCGTCGCCGGGCGAGTTGGAGCGCGCCAAGACCCAGCTCAAGGTGGCGGTCGCGCTCGCCGCCGAGAGCACCAGCTTCCGGATGCAGCACCTGGCCGCCTCCGAGATCGTATGGGGACGGGTGCTGCCGTTCGACGAGATCATCGCAGGGCTGGAACGCGTAACCGCCGAAGACGTGCACGAGCTGGCCGCCGCAGCCTTCGCGGAGGGCCGGCAAGCACTCGTCGCCATCGGGCCCCTGGATTCTGCGGAGGCCCAGACGACGCACGACTAGGGGGTGGAACATGGCTGCAATTCGCGTGCTCGTCATTGGGGCGGCCGGCCGCATGGGCCGCCAGTTGGTGCGCGCGGTGTGCGACCAGGATGACATGGAGCTGGTTGGGGCAGTGGACCGGGTCGGGGTGGGGGAGGAGGCGGGAAGGGTCGCCGGCATCGAGATGGGTGAAGTCGTGATCGGCGATTCACTGCCCGACTCCATTGCGCAGAGCTCCCCCGACGTGATCGTCGATTTCACGGTCCCCGACGCCGCGATGGGAAATGCGCGCACTGCCGTCAAGGCGAAGGTGGCAACGGTGGTCGGCACCACCGGGCTCACCGAGCAGAACCTGGCGGACCTTGCCAAGCTGTGCGAGGATAACGCGACCTCCGCACTGGTGGCTCCCAACTTCGCAATCGGGGCGGTGCTGATGATGCAGTTCGCGGCCGAGGCCGCCCGGCACTTCGAGGCGGCTGAGATCGTGGAGCTGCACCACGCGGGGAAGCTCGACGCACCCTCCGGCACCGCGGTGAGGACGGCACAGTTGATGGCGGGTGTGCCTGGCAGCAGGTTCGCGGGCCGAGAGTCCTCTGATGGGCGGCCCGCGCGGGGCCGTTCCGAGGGGGGCATTCACATCCACAGCGTTCGGCTGCCCGGGCTGGTGGCCCATCAAGAGGTGATCCTTGGCGGGCTGGGAGAGACGCTGACCATTCGCCACGACTCGACCAGCCGCGAGTCCTTCATGCCCGGCGTGCTGCTGGCGATCCGCAAGGTGCGCGGGGTTCGGGGCCTGGTGGTGGGGCTGGAGAAGATTCTGTAGACCTGACCGCAATATCGTGCCGGGCCGAAGCTAACGTACATAAGAAAGTCGCGGGCCCTCTTATGGACCCGCGATTCACACCTCTTCTCGTAGGCCAGGCCTGTCCGTTGGGCAGGAGCGTGGTTGCCCGGGTCTTGCCGCAGGCTCTCCTGCCCCGCCTGACCGCTCGACTACTTCGGCTCGATCATGAGTCGGATTGCGGTGCGCTCCTGGCCGTCCACGGTGATATCGGCGAAGGCCGGCCGGCAGATGAGGTCAACGCCGGAGGGCGCCATGAATCCCCTGGCGATGGCGACGGCCTTGACCGCTTGGTTGAGAGCCCCAGCCCCGATCGTCTGAAGCTCGGCCGCGCCCTTCTCCCTGATCGTCCCGGCCAAGGCGCCGGCCACCGCGTTCGGATTCGACTTCGTCGAAACTCGCAGGACATCCACCATGGTTCAGACCCTCCTGCAAATACTGACTCAACGATACGTGTCAACTGCGCTGCAATCAGGCCCCACGGTGGGGCCGGAAGCACTTACTTTGCTTCAATCGGTTCTATCACACGCGTAATGGAGCGTGCAGTTCCGGTCTCCGTATCTATGTTCACGACTGCCGCGTTGAGAGCTGCTGATCCCTTTGCCACTTGAAAACGAGTTGGCATCCCGGTGAGGAAGCGATCGATAACGGGGCCCGGGGTGATCCCGAGCACCGATTCCACTGGGCCGGTCATGCCGACATCGGTGATATATGCGGTCCCTCCTGCGAGCGTCTTTTCGTCCGCGGTCTGGACGTGAGTGTGGGTGCCGAGCACCGCGCTTACCCGTCCGTCCAGGTACCGTCCCAAAGCGATCTTCTCGCTGGTAGCCTCCGCGTGCACGTCTACCACGATCAGCTTGGTTTTTCCACGAAGGGCCGCGATTTCCCTGTCGGCGGTACGGAAGGGGCAGTCGAGGGGTTCCATGAAGATTCTCCCGACCAGACAGAGAACCCCCACAGTGCCGTTGGAGGCGGTCGAGAAGACGTCTCCCCCGCGTCCAGGGGTCGCCGGGGGGAAGTTGGCCGGCCGGAGCACGCGGCGCTCCGCCTCCATGAAGTCAGCTATCTCCCGGTGGCGCCAGACGTGGTTTCCTGTGGTCAGAACGTCCACACCGGCATCGAAAAGCTCCTCCGCCGTGTCTGGAGTCAGGCCCAACCCGCCCGCTGCATTCTCCCCGTTGGCGATGGTGAAACCTATCTCGTGACGCTGCACGAGGTCGGGGAGGGCGGTCCGCACCGCGGCGCGGCCCGGCGCGCCCACTATGTCTCCGATGAAGAGGAGATTCAAATCGCGTACCTTTCCTTCGTGATCTACTTGGCGTACTCTACCGTGCGGGTCTCTCTGATCACTGTTACCTTGATTTGCCCCGGATACTGCAGGCCGGATCCCTCGATCTTGTCTACTACCTCTTTCGCCAAAGCGGCCGCCATCGCATCGTCCACCTCATTGGGCTTGACCAGGATTCTCACCTCCCGGCCGGCCTGGATGGCGAAGCACCGCTCGACTCCCCCGCACGATTGGGCGATCTTCTCCAGTTGATCCAACCGCTTGATGTAGCTCTCCAGCGTTTCCCGGCGCGCCCCGGGGCGCGCCGCCGAGATGCTGTCGGCCGCGTACACGAGCACGGCTTCGACGGACTGGAACGGTTCGTCCTCGTGGTGCGCGGCAATGGCGTGGATTACCTCCCCGCTCTCTCGGTACCGGCGCGCAAGATCGACCCCGATGGAGGTGTGCGTGCCTTCGACCTCGTAGTCCATCGCCTTGCCGATATCGTGCAGCAGCCCGGCGCGCCGCGCGACGGCCTCGTTCGCCTCCAGGTCGGCGGCCATGACGCCGGCGATATTGGCCACTTCGATGGAGTGGTGGAGCACGTTCTGGCCGAGGCTGGTGCGGAACTTCATCTTCCCCAGCAGCCGCACCAGCTCCGGGTGCAGTCCGGTGACGCCGGTTTCGAAGGTGGCATGTTCGCCGGCCTGCTGGATGCCCTCCCCGATCTTCGCCTTCGCCTTCTCCACTGCATCCTCGATGCGTCCGGGATGGATGCGGCCGTCGCTGATGAGAGTCTCCAGCGCGATGCGGGCAGTCTCTCGACGGATCGGGTCGAAGGCCGAGATGACAACCGCCTCCGGAGTGTCGTCGATAATCAGGTCCACTCCCGTCAGTTGCTCGAAGGCGCGGATGTTCCGCCCCTCTCGCCCGATGATGCGGCCCTTCATCTCGTCGGAGGGCAGTGGAACCGCCGACACCGTCGTCTCCGTCACTTGATCCACGGCACATCGCTGAATCGCCATGGAGATGATATCGCGCGCCTTGCGGTCGGCCTCGCGCTTGGCCTCCTCTTCGATGCGCTCGAGGAGTATCGCGGCCTCGTGGCGCGCTTCCTTCTCCGCTTCCGCCAGTACTATGCGCCGCGCCTCTTCCGTGGTCATGCCGGCGAGGCGCTCCAGCTCCTCTCGCCATTTCTCCCGTTCCCGCTCCGCCATTTCCCGAAGACGGGTGAGCTGCCCCTCCTTCTCCTGGACGGCCCGGTCGCGCTTGTCCAGAGCCTCCGTCCTGCGTTCCAGGCTCTCCTCTCGCTGGTTCAGCCTCCGGTCCGTCCTCTGGAGTTCCTGGCGGCGCTCCCGGTTCTCCTTCTCGATCTCTTTTCGGAGACGGTGGGCTTCGTCTCTCGCCTCCAGCATCACCTCTTTGCGCCGTCCCTCCACATCCTTGCGCGCCTGCTCGACCTCCCGCGCGGCCTCGTCCACCTCTCGCATCCGACGCCAGTACCTCGGAACCAGCAGGAAGTAGTAGCCACCGAAGAGCAGCAGAACGCCGCCGATGAACCCGACAAGCATCAACCTCATCTCATCAGACAAGACAAACTCCCTTCATGCAACGCAGCCCGTTCGGGGCGCGCAGCCCAGGCCGCGCTGTCCGGCGGCCGGCCTCGATCGGCCGGCCTGCGCCCCGCAGAGCCGCGAGAATGTGTGCAGCTCAACGTGCTGCAGTGCGACCTCCCCGGCCTGGGCCTGCTTGAGGAGTCCCGGGCGAAGCCGCTGAGACAGTGCAAAACCACAAAGCTGTCTATGAGTGCTCATCTCTCTCCGAGATACGTCGCAGGACCGTGTCAACAGTGCCGAACTCGAACCCCCTGCCGAGCAGCCAGCGCCGGAGGCGTGTCCGCGCTTTCGCGTCCGGACGCTCGCCTCTCGTCCGCCCCCGCGCCAGCGCCACCGCGTGCTCCAGCTCGGCCTCGTCATCGATCCCGTCCTCCACCACCTGTCGGATGAGTTCCTCCGCGATTCCCTTGCGGCGCAGCTCCCAGCGGAGCTTCTGTCGTCCCGCCGCGGCCGACGCCTGGCGGCTCGCCACCCAGGCGCGGGCGAACTCCTCATCATCGACCAGCTTCGCGGATTCCAGATCCGACAGCACCGACTCGACAACGGAGTCGGGAAAGCCCTCCGTCCGCAGTCGAAGGCGGAGCTCCGCAGCCGATCGCGCGCGCAGACCGAGAAGGCGCAGGCACTTCTCCCGCGCCGCCCCTTCGTCCCGCGCACCAACTGTGCTAGCCCTCTGCCTCTTCCTCTTCATCGCCCTTCGCTTCTTGTGGTTCCTCACCGAACCCGGCGCGGCGGCGAATCTCGGCCTCCATCTCATCCGCAACATCCGCGTTCTCTTCCAGAAAGGCGCGGGCATTCTCTCTGCCCTGCCCCAGTCGCGTGTCGCCGTAGCTCAGGAACGCTCCGGACTTGGAGATCAGCTCCAGCTCCAGGCCCTTGTCGAGCAGGCAGCCGGCGCGGGAGATGCCCTGCCCGTAGATGATGTCGAGCTCCGCTCGCCGGAACGGAGCGGCCACACTGTTCTTGGTAACCCTCGCGCGGGAGCGGCCGCCGACGATCTCGGTTCCCCGCTTGAGCGACTCCAGTCGGCGCAGCTCGATTCTCACCGAGGCCCAGAACTTGAGCGCGCGCCCTCCCGGCGTCACCTCCGGATTCCCAAACATGACGCCGATCTTCTCCCGGATCTGGTTCAGGAAGATGCCGGCCGCATTCGACTGGCGGATTGAGTGCGCCAGCTTCCGCAGCGCCTTCGACATCAGCCGCGCCTGGAGCCCAACGTGCGAGTCCCCCATCTCGCCCTCCAGCTCCGCCCGCGGCACCAGCGCAGCCACGGAGTCCACGACGAACATGTCCAGACCTCCACTGCGCACCAAGATGTCGGCGATGTCCAGCGCCTGCTCGCCGCTCTGCGGCTGCGAAATGAGCAGGTCGTCCAGGTTCACCCCGACCGCCTGCGCATAGCTGGGGTCCATCCGCTGCTCGGCGTCGATGTAGGCCGCGGTGCCCCCCGCCTTCTGCGTCTGGGCGATGAGGTGATAGGCGAGCGTCGTCTTGCCAGACCCCTCGTTCCCGTAGATCTCCGTGATCAGACCCCGGGGCACCCCTCCGACCCCGAGCGCGATGTCGAGGCTGAGCGCCCCGGTGGGGATGAAGTCAACCGCGAGGTGGTCGGAAGATCCAAGCCGCATGATTGATCCCTTGCCGTGCTGGCGCTCGATCTGCGTCATCGCTAGATCGAGCGCGGTCGCCTTCTTGTCCGTGTCCTTCTTGGTGTCCGTCTCCTTCTTGGCCATCAGCTCTCTTCCTCGCCCAGCGGTATTTGCTCCAATATGTGGTAGATCGCGCCGGCGCGGGTGAGCTCGCTCTTCATGAGCAGCACCCGATCCATGTGAGCCTCGCCGAGGTCCACCTCCGCCTGCTCTGCTATCGCGGCCGCCAGCTCCGCGTTGGGGCGCGGCCGCCGCACGCGGCCCAGCGTAAGGTGGGCCCGGAAGGGCCGCCGCTCTCGCTCGAATCCGTGCTTCTCGCACGCTTCCTCCACCCGCGCCGCCAGCTCGGCCAGCTCCTCCGCTCCCTCGGTCGCTCCCGCCCAGACCACCCGCGCCCGACCGGGGTTCGGAAAGGCCCCGATCCCGCGGAGGTGCAGAGCGATCGGCCGGCTGCCCTCGAGCGCTGCTGTCACCGAGCGCCACAGCGCAGACAGGCGGTCCTGCTGTACACCCCCCAGGAACTTCAACGTGATGTGGAAGCTCGCTGCGTCCACCCACTTCACGTCTGCATCGGCCGCTCGCAGCCGCTCCTGGGCGGCGCGGATTCTCTCCGCCGACTCCGGCGGCAGCTTCACCGCGATGAAGCTCCGAATCGGCTCGCTCACCTCGCCACCTCGGCCGCAGTTCGGGCTCGCAGTCTTCGGTACAGCAGGTAGAGCGCTATCTGCGCGGCCCGCTCCTTCAGCAGCACGCGGATTCCCCGCAGGCGATACTCCTCGGCCGCGGTCTCGCCCGCCCCCGCAAGGCCGATGTAAGTCAGCCCGACCGGCTTCTCCGGGGTCGCCCCGTTCGGGCCGGCGATGCCGGTCACCGAGAGCCCGATGTCCGCCCCATACGGCTGCCTTACGCCCTCCGCCATCGCCCGGGCCACCTCGGGGCTCACCGCCCCATGCTCCCGGATCGTCGCCTCGGGCACGTTCAGCAGCGCCACCTTCGCCTCATTGCTGTAGGCCACCAGGGACCCGAGGAAGTAGTCGGAGCTGCCGGGGACATCGGTCAGGCGGTGACCGATCAGCCCCCCCGTGCAGGACTCCGCTACCGCCACCGTCAGGCCCGCTTCCCGCAGCATGGCGCCGAGGACGGCTTCGAGGGTATCCTCATCCGCCCCGTAGATGTGATCCCCGAGCCGCCGGCGAATCTCCGCCTCCACCGGCGCGATCAGCGTCTCCGCCGCGGCCCGGTCAGCCGCCCGTGCCGTGATCCGGAGATGCACCTCGCGGAGCTTTGCCAGGGGCGCGATGGTGGGGTTGGTCTGCGCGCGGATGAGGTCCGAGATCTCGGCCTCGCTCTGGGATTCCCCGATCCCGGCCAGCCGCAGCACCCGGGAAACGATCACCTCCCCTCCCTCAGATGCGGCCAGGCGCGCCAGATGGGGGAGGACGGTCTGCTCGGCCATCGCCTTCATCTCGGCGGGAACGCCGGGAAGCGCGATGACCGTCTTGGAGCCGTCTGTAAAGGGGGGTTCGCCCCGCCAGATGAAGCCGGGGGCCGTGCCCACAGGATTCGGGACCACCTGGGCCCCTTTGGGCACCCACGCCTGTTTCAGAAGACTATCGACCAGACTCCGCCCGCGGTGTCGGGCGAAGCTCGCCCTCCTGGCGAAGCTCGCCTTGCTGGCGAATGATCGGATGCTATCCGCAGTCGCCTCGTCCTCGACGAGGTCGACCCCTGCTACCTGCGCAATGGCCGCCGCTGTGATATCGTCGTCCGTGGGCCCCAGTCCGCCGGTGGCGAGTATAGCATCTGCCCGCGCGAGACTGATGCGCAGTGCGGCAGCCAGTCGTTCGGTATTGTCCCCGACCGTCGTCTTATGGTAGACATTGATTCCCAGCTCGGATAGCTTGTCTGCCAGATAAGCGGCATTGGTATCGACAATCTCTCCCAGGAGCAGCTCGGTTCCAACCGACAGCAGCTCTAATTGCATCCGCTCCTCCGGTTTCCCTCGCTTCGGCAAGGTCCGGACGGAGCCCACGTTTTCGAACAGTCAGTATACACCCTCCCCCCGCCCCGCGCAAGCGCCCGGCGCTGCCCCCCAGCCCCGCTCGGAGGCCCGCCGCCCCTCCCCCCGTCCGGCAGGCCCGCATGGAGCCCCCCTTTGTGTCATCCTGAGTGACAGCGAAGGATCTCGTGAGCGCAGCGAACGCTTCCGCATAGGTCGGGTAGCCTACCCCTGCTCCGGCAGGGGTGGGGCCGTCCGACGTTTCCGTTGCTCGTATGATGGGAGAGGTGACTAGGAAGAGGTGTAGGGAGGCGCTTGCCGGGACTGATCGCCGGCACCCCCCACCAGAGCTGCTGCCCGGCGGGTATCCGCCGGGCAGCCAATCCGCGTAATCTGCGGTTCCATTCTCGCCGAGGTCGCCTACTCGACGTCACCTACTTCTCGAAATCGACCCCGATCTCGTTCGCCAATGCCAGGATGTAGTCCCGCGCCCGGTCGTACTCCTCCGCGGTCGCAAGATGCTCCAGCAGCACCGGCGGCTGCTGGGGCAGCTTCTGTATCTGCAGCAAGTAGGTCCTGAGGTCGAACGCGCCGGTGCCCACGAGCACCTCATCCAGGCGGACCGTGAACACGTGCCCATCCATCCTGATGTCCTTCAGGTGGCACGACGCCACGTGCGGCCCGAGCTTGTCGAAGCACTCCTCGATCACCGCCGTGATGTTGAAATAGCGATCCGTGCCATTGATGACGTTGACTGCGTCCATGTGCACCCCGAACGCGGGCCGGTCGATCGCCTCGATCAGCCTCACGTATGAGTCGGTGCTGTCCGGGATGCAGAAGGGCATCATCTCATAGGTGAGCTTCGCGCGCTTCGGCCCCACGGCGTCGATGATCTCCCTGGCGGTGCCGACCGCCAGATCGAACGCCTCCTGTGACAGGTTGTCCAGGTGCGCCCCTGCCCAGTTGTCCACGCTGAAGGACCCACCGATGTTGACCAGGCACTGCGCGCCCACCTCGTCCGCCAGCGCGAGCCCCTTTTTCATCGCCTCGATGTTGGTCTTGCGCTTCCGCTCATCCGGGTCCATCAAGTTGTTCCAGACGCCCACCTCCGCGATCATCACGTCGTGCTTCGCATACGCCTCCCGGATCGCTCGGATTCGATCTCCATCCTCCAAGCTCACCGGCGGACAGAAAGCCGCGCGATAGCCCAACTCGCGATGGGCCTTTGCCAGCTCCTCTGGATCATCAGAACCGACGAACACTTGTCCTCCAAGTCTCATATCCACAACCTCCTGAGTCAGAGTGCTTCCCCATTCTACCGCTAATCCCTACCACTAAGTCTCATACCCCACTGAACAGGAACCCCACTCGACCGCCTCGAAACCTGCCCCCGGAGGTTCCCGTCATGCACACTTGGCTGTCCAGCTCACTCATCCGCCACTATCCCGGCTCCCGACCGAAGAAGCGAAGCGCCCTCGCACTCCACGCCGCGCGCGGCGAGACCGTCTCTTTTCAGGTCGCCTTCCGCACCGACGATAGCGACTTGAAGGTCACCGCCACTTCGGCTGCCGCGGAGCCCCTGACCGTGCAGGTCCGCCGTGTGGGCTACGTCCCGCTCCTGCACCACTCAACCATGACGGCCCCTGAAGAACTCGACGGCTTCGGCCACCTCCCCGGCCTCGTCCCCGACCCTCTCTTCCCGGACGACACCATCCACGCCGGCCCCTTCGAGACCAATGCCTTCTGGATCACCGTCGGCGTCCCGGCCGACGCGAAGCCCGGCCGCTATCCGATCGCGATCAAACTGAGCGGGGAACACGTAGACCCCGCCGAGCTAACCGCGTCGCTCCGGGTCCACCGCGCCGTTCTCCCCGAACGGAGCGACTTCCCCGTCACCCACTGGTTCTATGCCGACGCCCTCTGCGACTGGTATCACACCGAACTGTGGCAGGACTCATTCTGGCCCATCCTCGACGCCTACCTCGCCGACATTGTCAGCCACGGCCAAGACAGCATACTCGTCCCCCTCTTCACCCCACCCACCGATGGCGTGAAGCGCCCCACCCAGCTTCTCCGTGTCGGCCGCGATGGTGATCGGTACTCCTTCGACTGGACCCTCGTTCGCCGCTGGATCAAGGCCGCCAACGCGCTCGGGCTGGCCCACTTCGAATGGCCTCACTTCTTCACCCAGTGGGGCGTTCACCACGCGGTCCGCTTCTACCAGGGACACGGCGAGGACGGCAAGCTGCTCTGGCCGCCCGAGACCGCCGCCACCGGCAGCGCCTACCGCGACTTCCTCTCCCAGTTCCTCCCCGAGTTCGAGCGCTTCCTCCGCGCGGAGGGGATCCTGGAGCACAGCTTCTTCCACGTCTCCGACGAGCCCCACGGCGACGAGCACCTGGCGAACTACCGCGCGGCGCGTGCACTGCTTCGGGAGCTCGCCCCCTGGATGAAGGTGATGGACGCGCTCTCCGACATCCGCCTGGCCCGGGATGGCCTCACGGACATCCCGATTCCCCAGATAGACGTCGCGCAAGACTTCGTCCGGGAGGGATTCTCCCCCTGGACTTACTTCGCTTGCTACCCTCGCGGGCGCTACCTCAACCGCCAGCTCGACACCCCGCTGATCAAGGTCCGCATGACCGGCTGGCTGTTCTACAGAACCCAGGTCCGCGGCTTCCTGCATTGGGGCTACAACTACTGGTACAAGTCTCAGACTACCGAGCTCATCGACCCCTACCAGATCACCGACTCACTCGCCTGGCCCGACTGGGCCCCCGGCGATGCCTGCATGGTCTATCCGGGCGAGGCCGGACCGGTGGATTCGCTGCGCTGGGAGATCTTCGCCGAAAGCCTCCAGGACTACGCTCTTCTCCAGGCCGTCGGGGTTGCCGCTGCCGATCCGATGTTGTCCGATATCCATGACTATGCCGACTTCCCACGCCGCGAGGCATGGATTGCACAGCGTCGCCGCGAACTGCTGAGGAGGCTGTCGCGGGGCCGCTGAGAATCGGGCCGGCCGCCGGCCTCCGAGGGGCGCGCTGCTGCCACCCAGAGGCAAGACAGCGATCGTCCTCTCAGACAGCAGTGCGAGAAGTGATACGCACCTGGTCGTGCACCTTGACGAAGTGGACGCCGACGTATATAATGGCGCACATTTCCGCGCACGACATCGGACACGCGGTGGCATGCATGTCCGAACTAGCGCCAAGGTCGGTTCGCCTTGCTTCATTCTTCCGACAGGGCGGCCAGAAACGAGTGTCAGTGCCAGACAATCCGGACGACGAGAAAGAACTTCTGGAGCCCATCGAGCCATCGGAGCTGTTGAAGAGCCTCGAGTTGACGACGGGCAAGGCAGCCGAGTTCTGCGGCATCTCCCGACGGCAGCTCTGCTACTGGACTGATACTGGCATCATCTCGGCCATCGAAAATGATGATGACAGCGACAAGGACAACGCCGCTCGCCGCACCTACGACTTCGGAGCGCTCCACAAGGTGCTCCTCATGAAGCGCTCCCTCGAGGATTCCGCCGGACTCCGGCGCGCGGCCCGCGCGGTGGACCAGTACCTAAGTCAGCGGGAGCGTGCCGCGGCAGATCTTGCCGACTCCATCGAGCAGAAGCGGGAAGAATTCCTGACCGAGCAGGCCGACAACCTCGAAACCGTCGTCAGGCAGATCCAACAGCTCATCCCTCAGCTTCGAGATCACCATCAACTCCTGGAGTTCTACCGCGCTCTGGACTGGCTCGTCGAGGTGGCCGAGCGAGTACAGGCCGGCGAAGTGCTGCTGGAAGAGGACGCCCAGGCCTGTCTCCGTCTCGCCGCCCTGATCGAGCAAGCGGAGGCCAAGCTCGAAAGCGCCCCGCCGGAGGCCTGAGCAATCGCCCCTCCGGGCCCGCAGCTTATGAGCGAAATCCGGCAACTCGTGCAAGGCCGATGCTGAGCATCGGCATCGTCGGGCTGCCCAACGTGGGCAAGTCGACCGTCTTCAACGCCCTCTCCAAGGCCGGCGCCAAAGTCTCCAGCTACGCCTTCTGCACCATTGAGCCCAATCGCGCCGTCGTCTCCGTACCTGACCCACGCTTGGCGCGCGTGGCCGAGGTCTTCGAACAGGACCGTGCCGTTCCCGCTGCCATCGAGTTCATCGACATCGCCGGGCTGGTGAAGGGCGCCAGCAGGGGCGAGGGATTGGGCAACCAATTCCTCGCGGAAATCCGAGAAGTGGACGCCATCCTGCACGTGGTTCGCTGCTTTGCCGACTCGCAAGTGCCTCATGTCGAGGAAACTCTCGACCCCGCGCGCGACGTCGAGATTGTGGAGCTTGAACTCATCCTCGCCGATCTCGAAACCGTTTGCCGGCGGGAAGAGAAGATTGCCTCCTCTGTGAAAGCGCGTGCCCAGGAGGCGGAGCGAGAGTCGGCGGCGTTGGCTCGTCTCACGGAGCACCTCAACGCGGGCCAGGCGGCCCGCACCCTCCCCGACCGGGAGGAGATCTTCGCCACCACGGAGATCCGCCTCCTGACCGACAAGCCGCAGGTCTACCTGGCGAACGCAGACGAGGAAGATGCCGCCGGCGCCGAGGCCGTGGCGAAGCTGGCGCGGGGCGTGAGCGGTCAAGTGGTCGCTCTCAAGGGCAAGCTGGAGTCTGACGTGGCCGAGCTGGACGACGAGGAGCGCCCTGCCTTCGCGGCCGAGATGGGCCTCTCCTCCTCCGGCCTGGAGCGCGTTATCCGCGCCTGCTATGAAGCGCTCGGCCTGCTGACTTTCTTCACCGGGGTCGGCGCGGAGGCGCGTGCCTGGGCCGTTCCCCGAGATACTCCTGTCGCCGCCGCCGCCGGTGGCATCCATACCGACATGGAGAGCGGCTTCATCCGAGCGGAGGTGATCGGTTTCGACGACCTCGACCGACTCGGCTCCTGGCAGGAGGCCCATCGCACCGGCCGTGTCCGCACCGAGGGCCGCGATTACCCGCTGCAAGAGGGAGATGTGATCCTGGTTCGGTTCAATGCCTAGAGCGCATTTCATAATCCTCACTCGCCTGGCTGTTCGCTAGAGACGCTGGCATGAAATGCGCCTGCTGGAGACTGGCGGCTTATGCTGCTGTTTCATGACCTCAGATGGAGGTTATGAAACAGCAGCTAGCGGCCTGGTCCCTTGGCCCCGGTCAGCCCGGGCGCGGGTTGACAAGGCAAACACCGCTAGTATAGAATACTCCTGTCCCTAGTGCGCGAGCGACAGCACAGGAATGTGGGGAGCGTTGATGGCGGCCGCAACCGGCGCGCCGGTGTTGGAGGCGGCGGGTGCAGTGGCCGATTCCGGGGCCCTGATCTAGCTGCCCAGAAGAGAGAATAGTCTCGCTTATGTCTGGGCGATCGCCGTTGCGTCTGTCTGCGACGGCGGCGGTTGCTGCCGCGTTGAGGACGGACGGAGCGGGGACTTCTGCGGGGCGCAGGCCGAGGCGAGGTGTCGGTTAGGCCAGCCGAGACGGACGGTCGAGTCGAAACGCTGGACAGCGTAAGACCGGCGATACCTTCGACGACGAGTCGCGCGAGTCGCATGAAAAAGAGTCGAGGAGCGACAGCTCGAGCTGACGGAACACCGAGGAGGAGCGCTCGCGCGCCCTGCCGGGCCGGTGATGCCAGGGGCGTCTGCTCCCGAGGGATCATGAATGCCTGAGCTACGGCGTGACCCCGTTACCGGCGAGTGGGTAGTCGTTGCCACAGAGCGCGCCAGGCGCCCGAGCGACTTCGCCGGGCACTCTCCGGGCCAGCACTCAGACGAAGGCGAGACTTGTCCTTTCTGCCCGGGCAACGAGTCCCTGACCCCTCCAGAGATCATGGCCTTCCGACAGCCGGGAAGCCAGCGCAACGGTCCCGGTTGGTGGGTGCGGGTTGTCCCCAACAAGTTCCCCGCCCTCGCCATCGAGGGCGACCTCAACAAGACCGGGTTCGGCATGTACGACTGGATGAACGGCGTCGGCGCCCACGAGATCATCATCGAGACTCCCGAACACAGCAAGCAACTCCCGTTCCTCGATACTCGCCAGGTCGAGGACGTCTTGTGGGGCTACCGCGCTCGCTATCTCGACCTGAAGAAGGACCCCCGTCTCAAGCATATCCTCATCTTCCGCAACTACGGCCGCATCGCAGGGGCTTCGCTCTCCCATCCGCACTCCCAGCTAGTGGCCACTCCCATAGTCCCCGGCCAGGTGGCGGCCGAGCTGGAGGGAGCGCGTCGCTACCGAGAGTACCGCGACCGCTGTGTCTACTGCGACATACTCCGCCAGGAGGCCGATGAGGGAGCACGCCTCGTTGCTCAGAACGATCACTTCGTCGCTCTCGAACCCTATGCCGCCAAGTATCCCTTCGAGACCTGGCTGCTACCCAAGCGGCACGGCGCTTCCTTTGCTGCCATCTCCGCCGAAGAGCAGACTGCCTTTGCCGCCATGCTCGGAGAAGTGCTGCAGCGACTGCACTTCTGTCTCGACGATCCCCCCTACAACTACAACATCCACACCGCCCCGTGCGTTGACGACGAGAAAGACGATTTCCATTGGCATTTGCAGATATTTCCCCGCTTAACGATTGCCGCCGGGTTCGAAATGGGTACTGGCATCTACATCAACATCACTCCCCCGGAAGTGGCCGCCGAGTGTCTGCGGGAGATCGACCTCCAGGCGGCAGCGCCGGTACGGGAAGAGAGCAGCGTCGGCTCAGAGAATCCCGGCGAGCAGGCACCAACCTCCCATCGTCGAGGCTAGTGGTTTGACAGAACAGACAACTTCGGGCCGACAAGACGACGAGATCCGCGCGGAACTTGATCGTCTGCGGGCGCAGATCGCAGAGCTCCAAGAGGTAAGGCGCCAGCTAGAGGCGGAGCTGCAAGACACCTCCGGCAGCGCTCCCGCCCCCATCACCACCTCGGCTGAGCTGGAGGCAACCCTCCGGTGGTTCCTGCGCCGCGTGGGTATGATCCTGCAGGCCGAGAAGGCAGCTCTCATGCTCTATGAGCCGGAAACGGGGGAGCTGGTCGCGCAGTGGCCGGCGCTCGGGCTCACCGAGGAAGAGGTGGGTATCTTCCGCGTCCGTGCCACCCAAGGGATTTCCGGCCAGGTATTTCGTGAGGGCCGCCCCATCATCACCGACGACGCCACCAGTGACCCCCGTACGGTGAAGGAGAACGTCGCGCTGCTGAGTGTGCGCAACGTCCTTACGGTCCCCCTGGTGATAGAGCGCAAAGACGCAGAGGGCATGGTCGTCGAGAAGAACAACATCGGTGTCTTCCACGTCTTCAACAAGCGCAACAACGGTCGCTTCGCGGAAGAGGACATCACTCTCCTCACCGCTCTGGCGAAGAGTGCCGCCTCCGTCATCTCCAGCGCCAAGCTCTACATCGCTGTCGCCGACGAGAAGCGAGAGCTGGAACGCACGCTTCAGGGCATGCTCGCGGGCGTCCTCGTTGTCGGCGCCGATAGCCGTGTGCGCCTCATGAACTCCGCCGCCAGGCACATGTTCGGCATCTCTGCCGACGACGGCACCGGCAAGCCCCTCTCGCAGGTGATTGAGGACGAGGCGGTTCACGAACTCATCCGCTCCTGCCTCAGCGGGAACTCGGAGGCGACGGCAGAGCTGTCGGTCTTCTCTCCCGAGGAACGGATCTACCAGGTACAGACCGCCTGCCTGACGAGCGACAACGGCGATGTCGCCGGGGTGATCGCCACCTTCAACGACATCACCGAACTTCGCAGCGTCGAGCGCATGAAGAGCGAGTTCGTTTCCACCGTCTCCCACGAGCTCCGCACTCCCCTCACCTCTATCAAGGGCTTCATCCGCACCCTGCTGGACGACACCGATGGCTACTACGACCGCGACACTCAGATGGAGTTCTATAACATCATCGACGCAGAGTGCGACCGTCTCGTGCGCCTTATCAGCGACCTGCTCAACCTCTCCCGCATTGAGTCCGGACGCGCCCTCGACCTCGTCCTGAGTGAGTTCGATCTCGCGGAAGTCATCAACCAGGTGGTGGAGAGCCAGCGCTCCTACACTCACAGGCACGAGTTCGAGATCATTGTCCAGGACGATCTGTCGAACTTTACGGCCGACCGCGACAAGATAGACCAGATCCTCACCAATCTTCTGTCCAACGCCATCAAGTACAGCCCCGACGGCGGCAAGATCACCGTCCACGCTCGGGATGTCGGTGACAACGTAGCCGTCAGTATCAGCGACGAGGGTATCGGCGTACCGGAGGAACAGATCAGTCGGCTCTTCACTCGTTTCCACCGGGTCGACTCTCGCGACTCGCGCAAGCAATATGGCACGGGAATAGGGCTCCATCTCGTGAAGCACTTGGTGGAAGCGCACAAGGGCGAAGTGTCCGTCGAGAGCGAACTCGGTGCCGGATCCACCTTCACGTTCGTGCTTCCCAGGGGCCTCTCCCGGGACGATGTGCCCGGCCAGTCAGTTGCTGGCGAGCCGGCTGCCGCTGAGTCCAACCCGGGCGAGTCACCTCCAGCCGGGTCCTCCTGAGCGCCCCGGGCGCTTCCAGACGCGTTGGACTCTCCAGGTCCCCGGCACGGAGGCTCTGTCGTCGGCCCGAGTCGCGAATCTCACAGGAGGCTTTATGCGAGTCGCCATCGGCTCAGATCACGCTGGCTATCAGCTCAAGAAACACTTGCGCGATTGGCTCGCCGCGCGAGACACGGAAGTCAACGACGTCGGCCCTCGCGCCCTGGATCCCGCCGATGACTACCCCGACTTCGCGGTCGCGGTGGGCGAAGCTGTGCGAACGGGAAAAACGGATCTGGGCATCGTGATCTGCTCAACAGGCATCGGGAGCTGTATCGCCGCCAACAAGCTCCCCGGCGTGCGCGCCGCGCTCTGCCACGACACCTTCTCCGCTCGCCTGAGCCGACTTCACAACGACGCCAACGTCCTCTGTGTGGGTGCCGATGTTGTCACCGCCAGGTTGGCCGAAGAGATAGTCGCCGCCTGGCTGTCCGCCTCCTTCAGCGGCGACGAACGACACCGCCGCCGAATCGAGAAGATCTCCCGCTTAGAGCCCGTGGGACAGGAGTGACCGGTGCGCGAGCGGCCCACTTGGGACCAGTATTTCCTCCAGATGGCCCGCGTGGTGGCCAGTCGCTCCACCTGCCTCCGGCGCCGTGTCGGCGCTCTCCTCGTGCGCGACAAGCGAATCCTCACAACCGGCTACAATGGCGCACCTGCCAACATCCCCCACTGCGAGGATGTTGGCTGCCTCCGGGATGAGCTCGGTATCCCTTCCGGCGAGCGCCAGGAATTATGTCGCGGTCTTCACGCCGAGCAGAACGCCATCATCCAAGCCGCCCTCCATGGTGTTACCACCCGCGGCTCAGTCCTCTACTGCACCACTCAGCCGTGTATCACTTGCGCCAAGATGCTCATCAACGCGGGCGTCAATCGCGTCGTCTACGAGGGCGACTACCCGGATCAGCTCGCCATCGAGATGCTCGAGTATGCAAACATCCCACTGGTTCGTATCCCCGCCTCCGGCGAACCGGCGGACGAGCCGTGACCGTGGCTCTCAACGACTCCGGCGCCATTCTCGTGGCATACGGGGTGGCGGCCGCCGTCGCCTGCGGGGCTACTCCGCTGGTGCGGGCGCTGGCGACCCGCAGTGGCGCCCTCGATCAGCCCGACGCCAGGAAGACTCACCGGCGACCCCTTCCCACCTGGGGCGGAATTGCCATCATCCTCGGCTTCCTTGCTGCTGCTGTGGCCGCCGGCACCGCCCACCAGATGCCGGCCCGCGCCCTGGCCGGCATCTGCGGCGGCGCGCTCTTCGTCTCCCTGGTCGGCCTGGTAGATGATCGCAGAGGAATCCCTGCCAAGAGCAAGCTGGTGCTCCAAATCGTGTCCGTCGCTCCTCTCCTGCTGGCCGGTGTCAGCATCGAGATCATCTCTCATCCCTTCATACGCCACCACGCGGTCACTTTGCCTACCTGGCTCGCCGCCTCCGCCACCATCATCTGGGTGGTGGGCGTCACCAACGCCATCAACCTCATCGACGGCCTCGACGGCCTCGCCGCCGGGGTTGCCGCCATCGCCTGCGTTGCCCTCGCCTTCATCGCCCTCGCCTGGGGCCAGCTAGCCGTGGCCCTGCTCTGCGCGGGCCTCGCCGGCGCTGCCATCGGCTTCCTTCCGTGGAACTGGCACCCGGCCTCCGTGCTCATGGGAGATACGGGCGCCTACTTCCTCGGCTACATCATCGCCGCGGTGACTATCCAGGGAGCTTTCAAGATGGCCGCCGCCATTGCCATCTTCGTCCCCCTGCTCGTCCTTGCCGTCCCTCTCCTGGACACCGCCCTATCCCCCGTCAGGCGGTACCTCACCGGCCGCCCTGCCTTCGCTGCTGACCGAGATCACTTGCACCACCGGCTCATCGCGCTCGGCCTCTCCGAACCACGGGTCGTCCTGCTCACATACCTCGTCACCGCTCTCTGCGGGGGTGTCGCCATCTGGATATCCTCCACGTGACGGCCTTCCTGTAGCATCGTCCCGCGCTCCCTCCTGGGGCCCCTCGTTCGTCATCGGGCGGAGCGGCCGGTTGATACTCCCCCGCTAGAATGGTATTCAAGAGTAGAGCGCATTTCATAATCCTCACTCGCCTGGCCGTCCGCTAGAGACACTGGCATGAAATGCGCCTGCTGGAACCTGGCGGCTTGTGCTGCTGTCTCATAACCTCAGATGGAGGTTATGAAACAGCTTCTAGGCATCGTTGCCAGAGCCGCCTTGGAGTGACGTAGCATGAACCGAACAAGAGATACCTGGTTTCGCACGTTCGCCGCAGTGCTGGTGCTGGTAGCTGCGGCCGCAGTCGTGTGGCGCGTCCGCGACGTGGTTGTGGTCATCCTCGTGGCGCTCGTCTGTGCCTACGTCCTTCGGCCGCTCGTGTGGGCCTGCGGCCGCCCCAGGCTCCGTATCGGAGCGCGTTCATTTCGCTGCTCCCGGGGCATTGCCACGGCCGTCGTCTTCGTGCTCCTGGCGCTGATCCTCTGGGGGGTCTGGGAGCTGAGCGCGGCTTCCCTTACCCGTCAGACGAGCGACCTGCAGATGAACTGGCCGCGCTACCGCGATAACCTGGTCCGAGTCTACACCCAGGCGGGTGAGATCTACCGTGACCAGCTTCCCCCAGCCTTCCGCCCAATCGTCGACTCTTGGGCTGCCGACGCCGCCGACTTGGCCACCACCACCGCGACCAAGGCGTTGGGGATGACCTTCCACGGCATCGGGTTTGTGATCGAGCTCTTCCTCCTCCCCATCCTCACGTTCTACTTCCTGGCCGACGGTCCGGCTATCCGCCGCCAGGTGCTGTTCTTCGTTCCCCGCCGGTACCTCCACCGGACCGAGCATGGCCTTGACCGTGCCGACGACATCCTGCAGCGCTACATCAAGGGCCAGGTGATTCTCTGCCTCATTGCGTTCTTGGTCGTGACGGTGGGCCTCTGGGCCCTGGGTATTGACTTCTATCTTCTGCTCGGGATGATCGCCGGTCTCACCCGCGCCGTCCCCATCATTGGACCCGTGGTCGGCGCCATCCCCATCATCGTTGTTGTGGGCGTGACCGAGTCCTTCGCCTACGCCCTCTGGCTTCTCCTGCCCTTCACTCTTATGCACCTGCTGGAGAGCAAGTTGCTCATGCCGGCCATTTTGGGCCAGCAGCTCGACCTCCACCCTGCGCTCATAATCGTGGCCCTCCTCATCGGAGCACAGATGGGCGGCCTGCTGGGAGTCTTTCTCGCCGCTCCTGTCCTCGCCGCCGCGAAGGCCTTGGTCGAACAGCAGCGCATGAGTGTCGGTCGTTCCCCCTGAGGAGGGATTGCGCATCCGCACAGGGGCTGCTATACTGTTGAGCGTCGCCCCGGGGGCCGCCGTCGTTGCCCCCGGTTATCTTTGATGGCTAGGCCTCGGCACAGCCGAGGCCGCCATGGCGGCCCCTGGCACAGGGGCCTCGCCACAGGAGCTTCGCAGGTGCGCGTCGTCATCCTTGGCTGCGGGCGTGTGGGGTCTAGCCTCGCTGCCATTCTCACGCGGGAGGGGCATCATGTCAGCATCATCGATCGTGAGCAGAGCGCCTTCGACAAGGCCACCCAGCGCCTCGGGCCAGACTTCGCCGAGGAAACGGTCCGCGGTGTAGGAATAGACGAGGACGCCCTCCGGCAGGCCGGCATCGAGCAAGCCGACGCCTTCGTCAGCGTCACCAGCGGCGACAACACCAACATCGTCGCCGCCCAGATCGCCCAGGAGCGCTTTCACGTCCCCAAGGTGCTTGCCCGCGTCTACGACCCGATTCGCGCCGAGGCCTATCAGGAGGTCGGGATAGATACCATCTGCACCGCCGCTGTCAGCGCCGGGATATTCCACGACCTCCTGCTCGGCCGTCCCCTGCGCGGCATTCAGGAATATCTCGACACCACCTCCACCAAGCCTGCCCGCAAGGCCGGATCTTGATATGACCGCGCGGGTCTCGGAGCCAGAACGATGTACGTGATAGTAGTCGGGGCGGGTAAGGTCGGATACTATCTCACTCGCACCCTGGTATCGGAGGGCCACGAAGTCGCTCTCATCGAGAAGCAGCCACAGCGCGTCGCTCAGCTCTCCGCGGAATTCGGCGAGTCGGCCGTCGTCGGCGACGGCTGCGAGGTCCGCGTCATGCAGGACGTCGGCATGGCCCGCGCCGACTGTGTCGTCGCCGTCACCGGCCACGACGAGGACAACCTGATCATCTGCCAGTTGGCCAAGCGCCACTTCCATGTCCCTCGCGAGATCGCCCGCGTCAACAACCCCAAGAACGAGCCCATGTTCCACCTGCTCGGCGTAACCGAGACCGTCTCCAGCACTCGCATCATCTACAGCCTCATCGACCAGGAAGTGGAGACCGGGGAGTCGCTCTTGCTCACCGCTCTCAAGCGCGGCAAGATGGTCATCGTCAGCGTTGACATCACCCCCGACTCCCCCGCTGCCGGCCGCATGATCAAGGACATCCATCTGCCCGGCGAGTGTGTCCTCGCCGCTATCATTCGCGAGGAGCACATATTGCTCCCGAGCGGCACTACCCAGCTCGAGCCCGGCGACACCGTCATCGCGGTGGCGAATCCCGAGGGCGGAAACACTCTGCGAGATGCCCTCGTGGGTGCAAATGCCGCCAGGGCGCGCCGCGACGCCTGAGCTTTTGCATGCCTGAGACAAGGAGAGACCTCTCGTGAGAATCGGAGTGCTCACCGGCGGCGGAGACTGCCCCGGCCTCAACCCGGCGATCCGGGCCATCGTCATGCATGCCATGGACTTCGGGGATGAACTAGTTGGCCTGCGCCAGGGCTGGAAGGGTCTCCGAGAGCTAGACACTCTGCCGCTCAGCCTCGACCTGGTCGAGCCCATCATCGATCGGGGCGGCACCATCCTGGAATCCTCCCGCACGAACCCCGCGAAGGATGCGAAGTCCATCCAGCAGTGCCTGGACAACGCGGAGAAGCTCGGGCTCGACGCACTCATTGCCCTTGGCGGGGAGGACACCCTCGGCGCCGCCCACAAGCTCTGCGCGAGTGGCCTCAACTGCGTCGGCGTGCCGAAGACCATGGACAACGATCTCAGCGCCACCGACTACACCTTCGGCTTCCACAGCGCCCTCGCCGTCGCCGTCGATGCGGCCGACCGGCTCAAGGACACCGCCCGTTCCCACCGGCGTATCCTCGTGCTCGAGGTGATGGGTCGGCACGCTGGATGGGTTGCGCTCCACACTGGAGTCTGCGCCGGGGCCGATTACATTCTCATCCCCGAGATTCCCCTGAATCTGGAGGAGCTGATCGGACACATGAAGGAGATGCAAGCCCGCGGCAAACAGTGGGGTATAGTCGTTACTTCCGAAGGAGTCAAGCGGCCCACGGCCGGCGAGGGCGCCAAGCACGCAAAGGATGAGTTCGGCCACGAGAAGCTCGGGGGAATCGGCGGGTTCGTCGCCGCAGAAATCGAGAAGGGCACCGGTATCGATACCCGATACGTCACTCTCGGCCACGTCGTGCGGGGCGGCTCCCCCACTCCCTTCGACCGTTGGCTGGCCACCAGAGTCGGCCTCAAAGCGGTCGAAATGGTGCACGAGGGACAGTTCGACCACATGGCCGCGCTCCAGGGAAGTCAGATCGTAGCGGTGCCCCTCGCGGAGGCCGTCGAGAACCTCAAGACTGTCCCTGTCTCGCTGTACGAGCAGGTGAAGACCCTCTTCAACCAGTAGTCAGTATCCGAGTCGCGCCACAGGGGAGGGGCCGGGTATCTCACGGAGGCCGGCCGCCCCGAGGCGGAACCGGCCGACACACACACAGGAGGAATCGGGCAATGCCACTGGTCACATCCAAAGAGCTGTTACTTGACGCTCAGAAGCAAGGCTATGCAGTTGGGGCCTTCAACGCCAACAACCTGGAGTGCATCAAAGCCGTCATCGAGGCTGCCGAAGAGGAGCGCGCCCCCGTCATCCTCCAGATCAGCCAGGGCGCCATCAAGTACGCCGGCCTCCGCATGGCGACGACCATGGTCAAGACCATCGCCGACGAGGCCAGCGTTCCCGTCGTCCTTCACCTGGACCACGGCACTAGCTTCCTCCAGAACGTCCAGTGCCTCCACGTCGGCTTCACCTCCCTCATGTACGACGGCTCCGCCGAGCCCCTGGATAAGAACATCGAAACCTCCGCCAAGATCGTCGAAATCGCCCACGCCGTCGGGCTACCCGTGGAGGCCGAGCTCGGCCGAATCCCCAAAATCGAGGATTACGTCGACGCCAAGCAAGCCGACGAACTCCGCGCCAAGCCCGAGGCCGAGCAGGTCGCCGAGCTGCGCAAGATTGCCGGCGCCAGCGTCGAGGAACTCATGGCCGACCCCGCCCAGGCCGAGCGGTTCGTCAAGAGCACGGGCATAGACTTCCTCGCCGCCGCCGTCGGGTCCATCCACGGCATGTGGAGCGACATCTGGCCGCTCCGCCGAGACCGCATCGAAGAGCTCCGCAAGGCCACCAACCTCCCGCTCGTCTGCCACGGCAGCAGCGGCGTCATCCGCACCCGCGCCGATGCCGAGGCCAAGGGCATCGAGCTCGCGCCCAACGAGTGCACCCTCGAAGAAGCGGTCAAGATCGGCATCTGCAAGGTCAACGTCGCCACCGCCATCAGCATGACCTTCCTCAAGGGCGCATGGGATGCGTGGCAGACCCGACCCACCGAGAGAGATATGCGAAAGATCCTGCTCCCCGGGCTCCAGGCCGCCAAGGAGCTCATTCGCGGATATATGCGTTTGTTTGGTTCCTCCGGCCGCGTCGCTGGCACCGGCGCCGTGGCAGCGAGTGAGGTCAAACACGCCGAATAGAAGCTGTTTCACAACCTCCATCTGAGGTTATGAAACAGCAGCACAAGCCGCCAGGCTCCAGCAGGCGCATTTCATGCCAGCGTCTCTAACGGACAGCCAGGCGAGTGAGGGTCACAAAACGCGCTCTAGGCACACAAGCACATTGCAGTCACCACGGAGGACGATACCTTGAAAAGCAGACTTCTCTGGGCCTGGTCGGCGGGGCTCGGCGCGTTGCCCACCTTCGCTTTCGCGCAGGCTCCCAGCGCGGCCGAAACGACTCACGCTGTCGAGCTGCCGCCATTCACCGTCAGCGACTGGACGCTCATCTACATCGTCCTCGCCTCCTCCATCGTCTCTCTGCTCTACGGCTGGCACCTGGCCCGCAAGACTACTCTGCACGATCCCGGCAGCAAGGAAATGCAGGATGTCAGCGCCGCCATCCAGGAAGGCGCGATGGCCTACCTCGGGCGGCAGTTCCGCACCATGATCTGGTTCGTGGCCGCCATTGCCGTCGGCCTGTTTCTGCTCTACCGCAACGTCCCCGCGATAGGGGCAGGGCTCGCGGCCGGCATCTCGTTTGCCTTCCTCATGGGCGTGTTCGCCTCCTATGGCGCTGGCTACGTCGGGATGGGGCTGGCGGTCCGCGCCAACACGCGAGTGGCACACGCCGCCCTCTCGAGCTTCAAGCGCGCCCTCGAGATCGCCTTCCAGGCCGGCACCGTCTCCGGGATGTTCACCACCGGCCTGGGTCTCCTCGGTGCCACGCTCATCTTCATCATGTTCAAAGAGAACGCAATGAAGGTGTTGATCGGGTTCGGCTTCGGCGGCTGCCTCGCCGCCCTCTTCATGCGTATCGGCGGCGGCATCTTCACCAAGGCCGCCGACGTCGGCGCCGACCTCGTCGGTAAGCTGGAGGCCGGCATCCCGGAGGACGACCCCCGCAACGCCGCCACCATCGCCGACAACGTCGGCGATAATGTCGGCGACTGCGCGGGAATGGCGGCCGACGTCTTCGAGTCCTACGAGGTCACCCTCGTCGCCGCCATCATCCTCGGCGTCGCCGCCTCCATGACCCCGGCCGGCCAGGCCTTCGGCGTCAAGCTCGTCATCTATCCCCTGCTCGTCCGCGCCATCGGCGTGTTCGCCTCCATCATCGGCACCTGGTTCGTCCGGGGCCGTGACGACGAGACCATGGACCCGATGCAGCCCATAAACGTCGGGTTCTGGGTCTCCGCCATCCTTGCCTCAGTCGGCTTCGGCTTGGCGGTCTGGATATACCTCGGCGACTTGCGCTTCTTCCTGGCCACCTTCATGGGCATCTTGCTCGTGCTGGTCATCGGCCGGCTCACCGAGCACTTCACCTCCACCGAGAAGGGCCCCGTGACCGAGATCGCCAACGCCAGCCGCACCGGCGCCGCTACGCTGCTGCTTTCCGGCCTCGCGGAGGGACTGGAATCCAGCGTCTGGGCCGTCCTCGCCATCGCCGTAAGCATCTTCGGCTCCTTCGCCATCTTCCACGACCCCATCATGGCCTTCTATGGCATCTCCCTCGCCGGCCTCGGTCTCCTCACCACCACGGCGTACATCCTCGCCATGGACACATTTGGACCCATCACCGACAACGCCAATGGTATCTTCGAGATGTCGGGCGCACTGCGCGAGGGTGACGAGAGCAGCCAATCCGCGGGCCGCATCGTCGCCCGCCTCGACGCCGTCGGCAACACCACCAAGGCCCTCACGAAGGGATTTGCCATTGCCACTGCCGTCCTCGCCGCCACCTCCCTCTTCGGCTCCTTCGTCGAAGACGCCGGGCTGGTGGACCTCGGCATCCAGGTCAACCTCCCCCTTGTCTTCGTCGGCCTCCTCATCGGGGGAGCCATTCCGTTCCTCGTCTCCTCTTTCCTCATCCAGGCCGTGGGCCGCGCCGCCGGCCTCCTCGTCGAAGAGGTCCGCCGCCAGTTCCGCGAGATCCCCGGCATCATGGAAGGCAAGGCCAAGCCCGACTACAACCGCTGCGTCATGATCAGCACCGCGGCCGCGCAGAAAGAACTGCTGGGCCCAAGCGTGCTCGCCATCTTCACCCCCCTTCTCGTGGTGTTCGGACTCGGCTACGCCGACCCGCTGATGGGCGCCTCCGCCCTCGGCGCCTTCCTCGCGGGTGCCATCCTCACCGGCCAGCTCATGGCCGTCTTTCAGGCCAACACCGGTGGGGCCTGGGATAACGCCAAGAAGAAGATCGAGGACGGCATGCTCGGGGGCAAGGGCACTGAATTCCACAAATCGGCCGTGATTGGCGATACCGTAGGCGATCCCCTGAAGGACACCGCCGGACCGGCGCTTAACCCGCTCATCAAGGTCATGAACTTGGTGGCAATCCTGGCGGCCCCGGTAGCCGTGTCGCCAATGTCCGCCGGAGCGCGCCTGGCTGTTGTCGGCGTCTCCTTCGTCTTGCTTGCGGGCGCAGTCGCCTTCAGCAAGCGCAAGGCCGAACACGAGATCGCTGGCACCGCGCCGGAGGCCGAAGTCGGTTCAAGCGGCTCTTGACCCCCCGGGCCCGCCTCGGGCGCTCCCACATGAGGCTCCTCCGCGGGGCCGGACCGACTGCCCGTCGCTGGGGCGCCCGAAGGGAGGTGGTTTCTCGTGGCCCAAAGCAGCAAGGGAAGCAAAGGCGTAGAGGCCTTCATTCTGCTCGAGGCCAAGGCCGGTAAGGCCCTCAACGTCAGCCGTCAAATCGCGAAAATCAAGGGTGTGCGCGCGAGCTATGCCGTCACCGGGCCATTCGACATCATCGTGCATGCCGAGGCCCCGGACTTCAAGTCCATCGCCCAGCTCGTCGTCGCCAAGATCCAGGCCCTCGGCAGCGTCGCCCGCACCCTCACCTGCATCGTCGTCGAGGGCGGCGAGGCCTAGCCGACCCCGGCGACAGCTCGCAGGGCGCTCGCAGCAATACCCGTCGCCCCTCATCGGATTGAGATGATGACTACCGCCAGCAAGGCCGACCTGCTCGGCCTCCTGCCCGAGGAACTCGTCGTCTTCCTCCGCCCCCTCTGCCGGCCCGCCTACCGGGCCCCCCGGCCATGACAAAGCCGGGCGAGCTGACGCTCGCCCGGCAAAAGCTCGGTGAAGCTATCTCTTCGCTACAGGGCGATTAGCCCTCTTCGCTACAGGGCGATTAGCCCTCTTCGCTACAGGGCGATTAGCCCTCTTCGCTACAGAGCGATTAGATAGGCCAGCCCACCACCGATCAACAGAGTGAGCAGCATGTGCCCGCGCCGCTCCCGCGCTATCGCGGCGTCAGCCGCTCTGCGCGACCCGTTTTCGGTCACGTACATGTAGTCACCCAACGTGATCGCCCCACCGGGAACTTCCCTATCCGGATAGACGATGCAGTCGACCTCGCGCACCGTGGTCACGGTGCCCTCCGCCACAACCTCTTCATCGCGCACGAACTCCACGCGTGCCGTCACCCGCAGGCCGTCGTTAGCTCCCAGCGTCACCCATACCTCCGGGCGTCGATCGTCGTAGTAGTACGCAATCCCCCTGCTCTGCGCGCAGACTCCGAGTTCCTCGATCTCCGCGCATTCGGCCTCCTCGTCAGCCGCCGCGGGCGCCACCCATGCCAACATCGCGACTGCAAGACAAAGGGCGGCGACTATCAGACCAATGCTCCTGGTGTGCATCCCCATCGTATCCTCCTCGCGGCCAATCATCCCAGCAGTTCCCTGCTTTGACAGGCCACCTCCCCGACAAGTATAATCCGGCATGCCAATCTAGGCTGAGGAAGAGCGTTGGTTTCCCTGCCTGTAACCAGCGCCGGCTCTCTCAGTTTATACCACATCCAGACCCGTTCTTGTAGGAAGCCCGATGACGTTGCACCCGCATCGCCGAGACATCCTGCGGACCACTCGCTCCGCCCCGGAGACTCACGCCCTGGGACGCAGCCTGGCTCGCCATCTGCGACCTGGGGACACTCTTTGTCTCTACGGTGAGCTCGGCGTGGGAAAGACAACCTTCATTCAGGGCCTCGCAGAGGGGCTGGGCGTCACCGACCTCGTCACCAGCCCCAGCTTCACCCTCATCCACGAGCACCCCGGCGCCATCACTCTCTATCACGTAGACCTCTACCGCCTCTCCGCTGCCGATCTATCCGACATTGGCATCGAAGAGCTGATCGGCTGCGAGGCCGTGGTGGCAATCGAGTGGGCGGAACGTCTCCCTCCGCACCTCCGCCGCGACGCGTTGGAGATGGAGATCGGGTTCGAGGAGGACGACGACCAGGCGCGACGGATCCGCTTCCACGCCCGATGCCAGAGAGGCGTGCAAATCCTGTTCGGTCTGACGGAGAAGCTGGATGTTGGTCCTCGCGCTTGAAACCGCAGTCGAACGTGCCAGCGTCGTCGTCGCCCAAGACGCCCGCGAGCTGGTCGCCTGGAGAGAGGACACCCACCAGGACCTCTGTCGCCGCCTCGCTCCCGAGGTCGCGCAGGTCATCGCCCGCGCCGGATGCCGCTTCTCCGACCTGGACCTGGTCGCGGTCGGTCTCGGGCCCGGCCACTTCACCGCTCTCCGCGTCGGCCTCGCCACTGCCAAGGCCGTCGCTCTCGCGCAGGACTTGCCCCTCGTTGGCATCTCCTCCCTGGCGGCGATGGCCTGGCACATCAGAGATCGCGTGGCCGGACTCGTCTGCCCCGTGCTCGACGCCCGGCGCGGCGAGGTGTACGCGGCACTCTATCGCATCGGGGCCGACTCCATAGATGCCGAGGAGGGCGCATTCGTTGCCGCCTCCAAAGACGTTGTCGAACGGCTCCTGTCGCGAGGAGAGCGCGTGACGCTCTTCGGACAAGTTGACCCCGTTGCCACAGGCGAGCTCGCCGGCGGGTCCGGGGAGCTCATCGACCTCCGGAGCGAGGAGGCAGTCTTCCCGGACGCCCTCGCAGTCGCCCAGCTCGGCCGGCGCCGATTCGCCGCCCGCGGCGGAGACGATGCGCCCGCGCTCCGGCCCATCTACGTTCGCAAGTCCTATGCCGAAGAACGATCCGACATCGACCTCGGGCTGCGATGATCTAGGCTGGCTGCCGGCCACCGTCATCGAGCCCATGAGACCGGAGGACCTCGATGAGGTCCTTGCCATCGAGCGCGTCTCCTTTCCCTCCGCCTGGAGTCGGGAATCCTATGTCCGCGAGCTTCGAAACTCCAACTCGTACTACTTCGTCGCCCGCCTCCAGGGCTCCATCATCGGTCACGCCGGCATGTGGATCATCGGCGACGAGGCGCACATCAGCACCCTCGCCGTCCATCCGGAGCGGCGCCGCCGCGGCCTCGGCCGTCGCTTCCTTTCCCACCTGATCGACATCTCCCTGGAGCGGCGCATCGCACGAGTCACGCTGGAGGTTCGGGAGGCCAATTCGGCAGCTCGGGCCCTTTACGGCGAGTTCGGATTCCAGGAGACGGGACTTCTCCCGCGGTACTACGGCGACACCGGCGAGAGCGGCGTGGTCATGTGCAAGGTCCTTTCCTCCCAGCCCGGCACACCCTCCTCTCGCTCACCTTCAGCCGGAGGCGACCGTGGCGGATCGGAGTGAACGAGCTCCGGCCTCTCCCGAAGGTCGGCCGGATTTCTACCTGAACGTCGTCCGCGGCATTGAAGAAGTCGCCGCCTCCGAGCTTTTCCGCCTCGGTGCGCGCGTCGTCGCCACCCGGCCGAGCAAGGTTTTCTTCGACTACCCCGGAGATCCGCGCCCACTCCTCAGCCTGCGGTCCGCCATGCAGGTCTACGCCTTCATCGGCGAGCACCTTGGATGTCCGCCTGACTCGGCCGCTCAGTCATGGCTCCAGCACATCGCCCGCGGCCTCGACCTCCGCCCCGCCCTCAACTGGCACGCCGCACTCCATGCTCCGGTTCAGCAGCCCTCCTTCCGCATCACTGCCGCCCGCTCCGGCAGGCACAAATACACCTCCCCCGAGATCGCCGCCTGGGTGGGCTCCGCCATCCAAGCAGAGACCTCCTGGACTGTGGACCTGGAGCGCTGTCACTACGACATTGAGGTCGAGCTGGTGGACGCCCGCGCCCTCTTCGGCCTTCGCCTCGGCGAGAGGTGGAAGGATCGGCGCAAGAAGCCCGTCTACCACCCCACCTCTCTCAACCCCACCGTCGCCTACGCGATGATATCGCTCCTGGGATGCGGGCCGACAGAGGTGTTCCTCGACCCGGCCTGCGGCGGCGGAACCCTCCTCACCGAGCGGGCCGCGTTCGGCCCCGCTCGTCTCCTCCTCGGTGGGGACATCTGGGCTCGCGCGCTGGGGTATGCCGCCCAGACTCTCGCCGCCGCCAACGTCCAGGCGTCTCTCCTCCGTTGGGATGCTGGCCACCTCGCCATTCGGCCCGCATCGGTTGACCGCGTCGCCGCCAACCTTCCGTTCGGCTACCGCACGGGCCGCGGCCCGACCGTGCGCAGCTTCTACCGCCGGCTCCTCCCGGAGCTGGTCCGCGTCCTCCGCCCGGGCGGCCGCGCCGCGCTCCTCACCTCGCGAAGACGTTGGCTGAGCCTGGCCATTTCCGACTCTCCCCAGCTCCAGCGCGATCGATCTCTGCGCATCCTCCTGGGGGGCAAAGAGGCCTTCATCTTCCTGCTTTCCCGAGCGGTCTGACCGCGTCCCCCTGCTCGCCTCAGGCGGGGGCCGTCCGCATCCGCGTGTAACACAGCCAACCCATCGTCCCTTGACGACGACCGCACCTGGCCGCTAGCATCGAGAGACGATGCCCACTGAGGAGGATGCCGACGATCAGAGGACAGGGGCGGCGCGGGAGCGCGTGGAGCGCATGGTCCACCGCTACCTTGACCGCGCGCCGTACTGCCTTAACCCCGACGCAGTGACCGCGGAACACGTGCTCACCGGCCTCACCGGCAACCTCGTTCAGCACGGGCGCTGGTATTGTCCCTGCCGCGAGGTCACGGGCGACCCCGCGCGCGATCGGCCCAACATCTGCCCTTGCCCGCAGCACCGCGGCGACATCGCTCGCGACGGATTCTGCGAGTGCGGCATCTTCGTCAGCCGGCAATACGCCGCTGCTCACGCAGCGGACGCAGCTACTAACACCGACAAGGAGGCATGATGGGACACACACTGGAACTCGGCGCCAAAGGCCCCGGCTTCAACCTGAAGGGCGTTGACGGCAACATGCATTCCCTCGCCGACTACGCCGACAAGAAGGCCGTGGTGATCATTGCGAGCTGCAACCACTGCCCGACCGTCGTCCAGTACGAGGACCGCATGGTCGAGATCCAGCGCGACTACGCCGACAAGGGCGTCCAGCTCATCGCTATCAACGGCAACGAGACCGACGGCCACCCCACCGACGCCTTCGAGTACATGGTGGAGCGCGCCAAGGACAAGGGATTTAACTTCCCCTACCTGCGCGACGACACCCAGGATGTGCTCCGCGCCTACGGCGCCGTCCGCACTCCCGAGGTGTTCGTGATTGGCCCCGGCGGAACCCTGGCCTATCACGGCGCCATCGACGACAACCCCGACAGCCCCGCCAGCGTGAAGAAGCAGTACTTGCGCGACGCCCTGGACGAGATCCTTGCGGGCAAGCCCGTCAGCGTCCCCAAGAGCGTCCCCGTCGGCTGCACCGTCAAGTGGTGGGGAAAGGACCCCCACTGGATGCCCCCGGCCTAGGAGGCGTAGCTGAACCGCGTTTCCTGCCTGAAAAACCACATGCGCGGCGGGCGCCCTGCCCGCCGCGCTCCTGTGTTCTCTGCTGCCTTCTCGTCCTACTGAGCGGCGCTCTTCTCTAGTTCTGATATGGTCGCCTTCCGGTGCTTCTCCGGGTCGCCGAGGGCCGTCTCCTTGCACACCTCGGAGCACACCAACACCGGAAGACTGTCGGGAGCGTATCCAAGGCTCTCCACTGCGACCACGAACATCTCGTCGCGCGGGTGCTTCCCAGCGCACACCGCGCAGACAACTTGCTCCGCCTCTGTCACCGCTTCACGGGAAGGCACAGCATCCGCCTCCGGCTCCACTGGTGGCGCATGCTGCCCTCTGACGGTGCCGACCACCAGCACGGCAGCCAGCACGATCAGTGCCCCTATGACCGCAAATGTCACTGCTCTCGATTGCATGCCGCCGACCTCAGCACTGCCCCGCTCTATCGTTCCCCTCGGCCGAGTCTTTCCACCATCGCCTTCCTCCCACCTGTCCCTCCCCCGCCACAAAATCCCCCACACCTCGCGCCTCCCCGCCTGCAGGAATCAGCCGCCTCCCGGCTGAAACACACTTCCGCTAAGGGGGACGACCATGCCGCCTCAACTCGACATCCGCGGCCGGCCCATCACCGACTGCGAGGCCAAGCTGGTAGACTTCATCGTCCACGACGCCTACGACGACTACGACCGCAAGGGTATCAAATCCGAGCCCCGCCCTGACGTCATCTCCCGCGAGCAGCTCCGGCTCATGAACAGCGCCATGAGAGCCAGAAGCTCCGTCAGAGCATGGACCCCATTCCTCGACAGACCCCTCCCCGAGCTCGCAGCCATCCCCGCCACCGCTGACCTCATCGACTCAGACGAAGCCGAAATCAACACTGCCCTCGAAGCTCTTCGCCTCACCGTCCGACGCCTCTGCGTGCCCATGATCAAGGACACGGCCGCCACCAAGCTCCTCTATCTCAAGCGCCCCAATCTCGTCGCCATATCCGACTCCTACGTCCGAGATCGTCTCGGCGTCCACGCCCACCCCGGCGCCGACCGCGCCATCGCCGTCGCCCGCGCCATCCGCGCCGTCGGCCTCCATAATTCCTCCGCCCTCACCGCGCTCAAGACCTACTCCGACAGCATCACCAAGCTCATAGAAGACTTCGTGTTGCTCTCCAAGGCCCGCATCCTCGACATCCTCATCTGGGTCGAGCAAGCCCGCGCCTCCGGCCACACCTTCTGGAGCCGCAAGTACCCCCTCTGAGCGCGAACCACCACCTCGTTCCTTCGCTTGCCCGCCCGCCTCCGGCAAGCGTGCCGCCGAGCGCCGCGGTTCGCAGTTCGTAGGGCAGGACCGCGCCTCCTGCCACCCCTCTCCGGCGCCGTTTTCCGAAGCCGCGTAGGGCAGGAGCGTGTCTCCTGCCCCGTTGCTCACCCCCTCATGGCAAGCCAGCACGCCCCGAGTGCCCCCGGCAGCAGCGCCAGCAGCACCGGCTGCCATCCTCTGCCCCACCAGCGGTAGAAGCGCATGAACGCGCGCATCGTCGCTGCCGACTCCATCCACCTGTATGTCCACCAGAACCCGATCTTGAGCACCATACCAGGGTAAAGCACAGCCTCGCCCAGAGTGCGAAGCGTCGATAGTGACTCCCCGTCCGCCCATTCGATCGTCCAAGTAGCCGGCAATGAGATCCACCACACCAGATGGGCGCCCGATAGCTCGATTCGCCACCAAGGCCCCTCCCTTCGGCCCTCTTCCCTCAGCCGTGCAAGCTCCTCCTCTTCCTTGAGGAACTCCTCCTCTTCTCTCTTCTCCACGGCAACCCGCGCGAACCAATCGGCCCGCGTGGCATCGCAGCCCGAACTCCCGAGATGGACTAGCTCATAGCGGACGCGCACACTCGTGACCAGCACCCCCACCACAATAAGGAGCAGGACCGCAAAGGGCGCCATCAGGAAGCCCCACTGTACGCCATCCAGCGATGTCCACACAGACTGGTGCGGAGGAAGCTCCTTCCTAACATCATTGATGATCATCCAGTCCAGCACAATGCCGCCAACAAGAACCACGAGGGCCCACTCTTTCAAGTCCTTTCGTATCGCGTACAGGCGGGCCAGTCCCTCCCTCACATGCTCCCCACCCGGTGGCGCGTCTTCTCGCTCCCAGCGATCCGGAGCGACCATGCGTCCCTCCGCCGTTTGGGGCTGCTCTTCATACAGCCCCTGCAGCTTCTGGCGCGCGTCCTCGCTTGTTGGATCCAGCTCAAGGACGCGCCGAAAGTGTCCCTCGGCCCGCTTCAGGTCGCCCTTCTGCTGATAGCCTGCTGCCAGCGCGTATTCCGCGTCCGTGGACCCGGGGTCGCACTCAACCGCCCGCTCGAACGCGCCGACTGCGTCGTCCACTCTCTCCATCAATGCGAGCGACATGCCCAGCCAGTAGTGCGCCTCCGCACTCCGCGGCTCCAGCCGTATCGCTTCACGGCACAACTCCGCCGCCTTCTCGAACCGCATCTTCTCGAACGCGCGCGCCGCCAGCCGAAGGTACTCGTGCGCCGTCCTCGGCCGCGCCCTCCTGCGCCGCCAAGCCAGCGCCACTCCTGCCGCTACCACCATTACACCAATGACTGCAATCGTCTCCATCATAGCCATCCCCCCTCTCAACGACCGGCCACTTCGCAGAGCAGGACCGCGTCTCCTTCCTGCCTAAACTGCCACGAGACTGCCTCCACCATCGGCAGGCAAAGGATCATCCCATGCAATACCGCACCCTCGGCCGCACCGGACTCCGCGTCTCCGAAATCGGCTTCGGCGGCGCCCAGGTCGGCATCCCCAACTACATGGAAACCTGGGACCCCTCAGGCGACCGCGAGCAGCAGACCATCATCGACGCCCTCAACCGCGCCCTCGACCTCGGCCTCAACTACATCGACACCGCCCCCGCCTACGGCGACGGCATCAGCGAGGAGGTCCTCGGCCGCGTCATCGCTAAGCGCCGCGACGAGTGCATCGTCGCCACCAAGGTCAGCAGCTACGACGCGCAGAGTGTCATTGCCAGCGTCGAGAACAGCCTCCGCTGCCTCCAGACCGACCTGATCGACGTCCTCCAGTTCCACGGCGGCGCCTATCCCGAAGAGGACGTGGACACGATCCTGAATAGGGGAGGACTGGAGGCATTTCAGAAACTGCGCGATCAGGGCAAGATCCGCTTTATGGGGTTCACGGCGGAACTCCCCTCCGGCGGTGTCTCCCGGCTCATCGCCACCGGCGCCTTCGACGTCATGCAGATCCGCTACAACTTCACATATCAGTGCGCCTGCGACTTCATCGATCCCAGTGGAGTCATGCGCGAAGCCGAAGCCCAGGGCATGGGCATCGTCACCATGCGCACCATGACCAGCGGCCTCTTCCAGCGCCTCATGCGCGCCAGCTTCCCCCAGCTCGCCGGCGCCCACCTGGACACCTTCCTGCTGAACTACGTCCTTTCTAACCCCTTCATCGACGTCGCCCTCATCGGCATGCGCCGCGCCCAGGAAGTCGAGCAGAACAACTCCGTCTCGGACAACACCGCTCTCCGCCTCGACCTCGAACAGGTCCACAACCGCTTCTTCCCCAACCCGTAGGGCGCGGTCTCCCGACCGCGCCGAGCTGTCGGTGTTTCCCGTTGCTTCGGTAGTTCTACTGCCGAAGCGCCTTCACGTTGCTTGTTGGTGTCGGTGTTCGGTGTTTCGGGAGCTTGCTCCCGAAACCACAACCCCTGCCCGCTACTTCAGCCCCTCAGCCGCCCGCTCCAGCCTCCGATTCGCCTCCCTCATCGCCTCCGCCGCGGCCGCGATCTGCGCTCCCACCTCAGACAGCCCCGCCGCCCGCGCCTTCTCCGCCCACTCTTCGGACTGCGCCGTGTGCGACTCGTTGTGCTCGATCCAATGCGGCAGCAGATGCGCCAGCCTAGCCGCTACCTCCATCCGCGCTCTCCTTCTCGATCTCCGCGCTCACCACGCGTAACTCCCGCCCTCCGACCACAGCGACATCCCGCGATCCGCACGCCCCACAGCTGAGAATCGGCGGCAAGAAGTGGTTCAACTCCCCCGCCGGCAGCGCGGCCTCCCCTTCCACCCCACAACCGTTGCAGCGCACCAGCGCCTTGATCTCGGTGACCTTGAGCTTCACCTCCGGCGACCCGCCCCGCGCCCCCAGCTCCTTGATCCAGAATCCGAGCTGCTCCTCCTCGAGGAGATTCAGCTCCCCCACCTCCAGCGCGATCGAGAGCACCCGCGCGCGCCCGTGCTCCCGCGCCGCCCGCGCAACGCTCTCCCATATCTGCGACGCAATCGAGAACTCGTGCATCGGTCGGCCTCGGCGCCTGTGCCCTACGCGAGCTTCAGCTCGCGCAGCACCTCGTCGATCCCATCCCCCGTCAGGCAGTTCGTCTTCACCACCTTCAAGTTCGGCCGCATCGCCTTCAGGTCCGCCACCGGCTGCGACAGATCGACCTGCACCGCCTCCGCAATGTCGATCTTGTTCAGCGCCACCAGATCGGCCGACTCGAACATCGCCGGATGCTTCTCGATCACATGCGTCCCCTCGCTCGCCGACACCACCACCACCCGCGCCTCAACACCCAGCGAGAAGTAAGACGGGCAGATCAGATTCCCCACATTCTCGATGAACAGAAGATCGATCCCCGACTCCGGCATCTGCTCCAGCGCCCGGCACACCAGCCTCGCATCCAGGTGACACATCCCCCCCGTGTTGATCTGGAGCACCTTCCGCGCCCCCTTCCCCGTCACCTGTTCCGCGTCCCGGGTCGTCGCCACATCCCCCGCGATCACGCCCACCCCGTGCTTATCGCTCAGTCTCTCCACCATCCCCGCTATCAGCGACGTCTTCCCCGCCCCCACCGAGCCGGCAATGTCGAAAGCCCGAATCCCCCGCTCCCGGAACAGCTCCCGGTTCCGCTCGGCGAGCTCCTCCTGCCGTGCCCTGATATCCTCATCTATCTTTATCTCGACCGTCCCCTCCTCCGTCGCCTCAAACAGCCGCATCCGTATCCTCTCTCCTTCCCCTTCACCAACTCGTATCTTCGGCGGCCGACTCGCCCTTCCTGGCGGGCCGGCCCGCTCCCTGTTGGCAAAGCCCGCAACGTCCTGCGCCTTGTCACTTTCGGTGTTTCGGGAGCTTGCTCCCGAAACACCTACCCCTGCCCCTTCTCACTTGACACCCCACCTCCAACCCACTACCATCCCACGTGACTCCAACTCAACAGCACCCTCACAGGAAGGCCACGAACATGCTCAAAACCCTCCTCAAGCACGCCCTCCCATTCGCCGCCGGCTGCATTCTCGTCGCGCTTGCCTTTACCTCGTTCAGTTGTCGTAGCGACGAGGGCAACGCCGACGCCCACAATGCCTCCAATCCCACCATCGACGGCTGCCGCGTCTTCCCTCCCGACAACCCCTGGAACACAGACATCTCAGACTACCCCGTCCACCCCAACTCCGACAACTTCATAGCCAGCATCGGAGCCGACAAGGGCTTGCACGAGGACTTCGGAACCGTCTGGCTGGGGGCGCCCAGCGGCATCCCCTACTGCATCGTCCGCGCTGACCAGCCCAAGGTCCCCGTCACCTTCGAGTACGGGAATGAGAGCGACCCCGGCCCCTACCCCATTCCCGACGACGCCCCTATCGAGGGCGGCCCCGACTCCGACGGCGACCGCCACATCCTCGTCATCGATAAGGATAACTGCAAGCTCTACGAGACCTTCAGCTCCTTCAAGACAGAGGACGGCTGGCGCGCCGGCTCCGGCGCCATCTTCGACCTCACCTCAAATGACCTCCGCCCCCTGGGCTGGACCTCCGCCGACGCCGCCGGCCTTCCCATCTTCCCCGGCCTCGTCCGCTACGACGAAGTGGTCGAGAAGGGCGAGATCAATCACGCCCTCCGCTTCACCTGTCGCAGAACCCAGCGCGGCTACATCCTCCCCGCCACCCACTTCGCCAGCCGCCACGACGACCCCAACCTCCCGCCTATGGGCCTCCGCCTTCGCCTCAAGCCCGACTACGACATCTCGGACTTCCCCCCCGAGGCTCAGGTCATCCTGACGGCCCTCAAGAAGTACGGCTTTATCCTCGCCGACAACGGCAGCGACTGGTTCATCTCCGGAGTCCCCGATATGCGCTGGAACGTCGAGAACCTCACCGCCCTGCGCCGCGTCAAGGGAAGAGACTTCGAGGTCGTGGATACAGGGCCCATAGTGCACTAGGAGCTGGCCCGTGCAGGAGAGCAAATCTCCGAGCGAGCGGACAGATCCAGGAAGCACCGCTAAGCGGCCGTTCGGCCCGCGGCGCGCGGCCTTCTGGCTTGTTGCCTTCGCCCCATTGGTGCTTTTGCTGGCTACCATGGCGCTCCCAGCGTTGCCAGGTCCCCGGCGGCTCAAGTGGCTGGCAGACTTGGTGGCGGGCTATAGTTGGCTCGGAGTTATGCTGGTTGGGATCGGATACCCGGTCGTGTTCTTGTTGACCATCGTCACCGCGGCCATTGTCGGTCGCCCGCGGCGCCGCAAGCTGTTATGGGTCGCGCTCTCGCTTCTTATTGGGGCCGCTCTCATCGTCCCTTCGCTCCGGGTTTCGAGTAGGGCCCGAATGCTGTGTATCCGCCAGGCCACGGCCCGCGGAGGGCCCCTGCTCCATGCCCTGGAACGCTACCGTGAGGACCACGGGGTCTACCCCGGGTCACTGGACGAGCTACAGCCAGACTACTTAGCCGAAGTCCCCGGGACCGGCATGATCGCCTACCCCGACTTCGAGTACGAACCACCTGGGGAGGCCGAACCCGAGGCCGGCGGCTATAGTCTCTACGTGTACTGCCTGCTCATGTGGTGTGGCTTCGACACGCTCCACTACTGGCCATCCCAAGACTATCCGGAGAAGATGTGGGGTGGCGTCGTCGAACGCATCGACGGGTGGGCCTACATCCACGAGTGACCGGGGGCCCACTACGGCTCCGCCGGCCCCCTCCAGACACTCCTCCCCGCCCCATGTCATCCTGAGCAAGCGCACAGCGCGACGCGAAGGATCTTGCCGCCGCCGACCCTACCGCTCCACCGGCCCCTTCCAGATCCCGCCTATCTCCCACACCTCCAACGACCTCACCGTCACGCCCCCGCCCTCCGCGAACACCTCCACCCCCAGGTCCTGCGGCTCCTGGTAGACGACCCGCGTCACACACTCCCGCCCATTCGCGAACACCTCCAGCACCGACTTGTCCAGAAACACATGCAGCCTCAGCGTCGTCTCATCTCTTTCCAGCCTTAGCGGAGCCTTCACTCCCGCCACGTCGAGAATCCCGTCCTCCCACCGGATCGCGACGCCGCGCTCGCCATCATCCGACCGCCGGACCTTCAGCCCGAATGCCCGCGCTTCATGTGGCTCGATCTCCACCAGGATCTCCAGCGTATCGCCCCGCACCTCCGGCAGCGCCCATGCCTGGTCCTCCAAACGGATCGCCTGAAACTCAAAGCTCCTGCCCCTGAGCTTCTCCAGTTGCGGCGCCGGCTGCTGGCCGAGCCTCCCGTTCGAGCGCACCGACAGAATCCGTGGCAAGCTCAGACACCCATTCCACCCGCGTCCCCCCTCGAATCCCTTCACCCACCCGAATAGGACGCACCGCCCCTCCTCGTCATAGAGAACGTTCGTCGCGTAGTAGTTACCGGATGCGTCAACCTTCCCGCTCCCCTCCGCCCGGAAGCTCAGAGCATCCGCGTCGAACTCGCCCACATACCACTCCAGCGGACCGTACGGAGAGAACATCAACAGATACCTGTCGCCGACCCGCGTGAAGTTCGGGCACTCTATGTTCCGCAGCCCTTTGTCCGGGTGTCGAAACAGCACTCCCCCGTATCGCCACCGCGTCAGCTCCTCGCCCTCCGCCTCGTACACCAGCACCACCGCATCCCCGCCGTCCTTCTCGCTCAGCTTCCCCCCGAGCACCATGAATGTCCGGTCGCCTTCTCGGAACACGAACGGGTCCCGCCACTCCAGTACCTCCGGCCCCCCATGCACCTCATTGCTCAGGATCGGATTGCCCGCGTGCTTCTCCCATACCACGAGGTCGTCGTCTCCGACCGCGGCCCACTGCTCGGGGCCCTGCCGCGGCCCGCCCTGGTCCGGGATGCTCGTGTAGAAGATCATCGGCCTCCCCGTGCCGTCTATGGCCGCGCAGCCCGAGAAGCAGTGCGCCTCCCGCTTCTCCGCCGAGGGCCACAGTGCGATCGGCAGGTGCTCCCAGCGCGCCAGGTCCCTGGATCGAGCGTGGCCCCAGTGTATATGTCCCCAGTCGTCGCCGTAGGGATTGTGCTGGTAGAAGAGGTGGTACCAGCCATCGCGATAGATCGTCCCGTTCGGGTCGTTCATCCACTGCGCGGGTGGACGAAAGTGGTACACCGGCCGCGTCGGGTCGGCCTCAGCCTGGGGGGCCGCTGCCTCGACACTGCGCATCGCCCTGACGATCTCAGATCGCATCAATGCCTCTGTTTACTCCGCCCTCGCCCCGCCCCTCCACACGCCCCCTCGCAATCCTCGTAGGAGCGACATTCCTGTCGCGACCCGTGAGGCGTTCCTCTCGCCATTCTCGACTCTCGATTCTCTCCCTACCCCGGCTCCGCCGGCCCCTTCCACAGACTCCCGCCGAACGTACCGACATAGATGACGGAGTCGTCGTCTGGATCGAACGCCACCCGCTGCACGTTCCGGAACGGCAGCCCCCAGAACCCCTCCCACGTCTCCCCGCCATCCTTGCTCAGCCACAGCCCCGGCCCCGGCGCCCCCTCTACCAGTGCCATATAGACCCAGTCCGGCCGCTTCGGATTGATCGTCGCCCCGAACGTATCCCGCCCCTCCCGCGCAATCCGTCGCCACGCCTCCCCACCGTCCGTCGTCTTGTACAGCCCCCCCTCGTCCTGACGGTTCGCATCCGCCGCCCCCATGTAGATGACCTGGCTGTCCCTTGGATCCACATCGAAGTCCTTCGGCCACAGCAGCGGCTGCGACTCACTGATGCACTCCCAGCTCTCCCCCCCATCCCGAGACCGATATAGCCCCGGTCCCTCCTCCTGAAACTTCCTCTCTTTGATCAGTGCCGTCACCAGACAGAACAGCGTCCCATCTTCGTGCGCGATGATGCGGCATACCCGCATGTTCTTGCCCCGGCGCCCCGAGTCGATGATCGACCCCAGGCCCTCCGACCTCTTCTCCCAGGTCTTCCCGTCGTCAACCGATTTGAACACACCGTGCTCCCACACCGATGCATACAGCGTCCGCTGTCCCTTCCGGCCCCTCGGGTCCAGCACCACCGACGTCACCGTCGAGTCCGGCAGCCCTTCCGACGTATCCCGCCATGTCACCCCGAAATCCTCGCTGATGCCGACGCCGCCCCCACCGCTCGACCGGTGACGGCCGAGAATGATGTTCCCCTGCGGAATATCGTGCACATCCCCGAAGGCCGCCCACATCTTCCCCGGAATCTCGGGGTCAAACGCGATCTCATACGTCGTGTTCCGCAGCGGACGCCCGTGCTGCCAGTACCAGCTCTTCCCGGCGTCCTCTGACCGCGCGTACCCGATGTCCGTGTACGCTATGTAGTGCCGATTCGGCTCGAACCGGTCGATGTAGTAGTACCAGATAGTCGTCACCACCAGACCCGTGTTCTCCCACCTCTGGCCCTTGCTGACCGGCCCCTGTCCCTCCGCGCGCCGCGTGTGCAGCGTCTGCCAGCTCTTGCCCCCGTCCTTGCTGATGTGACAGCACATCCAGTCCGTCACAGCGACCATCTCCGGGTCTACCGGGTTGATCCCGGCCCCGCTTATGTTCTCACCCCACCCTCCTGTCTCGGCCGTGATGTAGTGCGGCTCGATGTTGAATCCATCGTCTTTCGTCCGCGAGAACAGCGTCGGCCGCCAGGTCTCCCCTCCATCGTCGCTCCGGTAGATCTGCCCGGGCCCTCCTCTTACTGCGTAGACCGTGAGCGGCCGCACATCCGTCGTCAGCACGAAAACATACTGCGGCGCGCGTTTCCTGCCCCACCTCTGCCTTTCCTCGACATCGATCCCCGTCCCCATCGCCTGCTTCCAGGTGCTCCCTCGGTCGGTGGAGCGCTACACCCCTCCCACGTACTTCCCGTCCACTACCTCGCCCTCCACCACGCAATACAGCACACACTCGTTCCGCTCCGAATCCGAGCCGCCCGCGAACTCCACCAGTCGGTGCTCCGGCAGCCCCGTCCCGAACTGCTCCCACGTAAGCCCTGCATCCTGCGATCGGAACACTCCCTCCGACGTTCCCGCGAAACACACGCGGCGCGCCACCGGACTCGTCTGATCTATGTGGAAGCCGACCACCTCGCCTCGCAGCCCTTCGCATCGGCCCCAATTGCTCCCACCGTCAGGCGACACCGCACTGCGCTCGCCTTCAAAGTGCCCCACCAGCATCAACTCCGCGTTCCCCGGATCGATTGCCACTGCTCGCACCCCCCTGGCCAAATCCTCGGAAACCGGCTCCCATGTGACACCCCGGTCCCGGCTCACCTTCAACTGCCCCCGGTGACCGCTCGCCCCATAGACCACATCCGGATCGGAAGGATGAAAAACCGGCCGGCATCGAGTAGACGCCAGCAAGTACTGATGGTGGATCATCTCCCAGCTCTGCCCCCCATCGGTCGAGCGAAACGCACAACTCATGTCACAGTTCACCAGCATCAGATTCGGGTCGTGCGGAGAAATGACCGGCGTGTACATCGCCCCTCCTCCGCTCAGTCCCATGCTCTCCCACGCCGCGATCTTCTCCTGGAGCACCTCGTGCTCAATCATGTCTCTTACCTTTCCTCGGAGCGTCGGCCCCGCGCACTGCGCGGCCGAGGTCAGCGCCAGTGCGAGCAATGCCGCGACGACCACTGCCGCTATGTCTCGCATCTGGCCCTCCCTCCCCGTGCTCAGTCCTGCTCTCTCCATGGGGCTCAACGCTGCCATTCTGCCATTATCTCATATTATTGGGCAAATCATGGAACAAGCCCTCTGATACTATTGGTAGGACAGTTGCGCACCTTCAAAATCAGTCACCCCGAAAGGGCAAACTCACCGAAAGGTGAGGACGCAAAGCCATGGGTCTACCGTCCGGGCCTCGACATCACGCGGCGCCCGGATACGACCGCCAGGCTGCCGAAGGTGTATCGTCAAGCCGCTGGAGACCCACGCATCCGGGCTGATTCACACAGAAGAGGTAGTCTGGCTGCCCATCCCGCTGACCGGAGCATCGCCCCCGTCCTCTAGCGCAGCCACTGTGTAGGACGGGTTTTTCATGTTTCCGGTACATCGCAGACGAGTCTCCTGGCGGCTCACTCGAGGGGTAGAGCTGAAATGATGCGTCTCAGATACGCAAAACATAGGGGTGGCTTCACGCTGATAGAGTGCCTGGCCGCCACCGTCCTGCTTGGCATCGGCGTCGTCGGCGTCGCCGGCATGTTCGCCGCCGCCACCATTTCCGAGCGCAAGGCCGCCCACATGTCCCAGGCCCAGGAGTTTGCCGAGAGGGTCATTGAGGAAGTGCGGGCCGGCGGCTACGGAGTCTTGTCGCAGCCCTCCGGTCTCATCGACCTGCCAACCACCGATCTTCCCCACGCAACCGCTGCCCTCGCCTGGCAGCCCTACCCGGACGCGGCCACTGACACCGGCATCAAGCTCGTGTCCGTTGACCTCGCATGGAACTGGGCGGGCGCCAGCGCCGGCCGCTATCGCGTGGTCACTCTCGCCGCCGAGCATGCAGGATGGTGACCGCCATGAGATCTCTGCTGACACCTCGTCGTTCCGTTCGGGGCGTGACGCTCGCTGAAGGCGTCATGGTGATTCTCATCGGTGGGCTCCTCCTCTCTGTGCTTCCGGGCTACTACACTACCTACATCCGGGTTTGGCAGCGAGAAACCGGAAAGCTCGGCGCCGTCCGACGCGCCGACTTCGCTGTCCAGCGCATGCAAGAGGACATCCGCACTGCCCGCAGCGCTGTCCCATCCTCAGACGGCACCTCCCTCACCGTGGCACTGCCCCTGCAGGCCTACGACTCGGACCTCGGCCGGATGGTCAACATGCTCGACGGAAGCGGAAGCCTGGTGGACGGCAACATCGTCCAGTACTACTTCACACAGGACCCTGACGGCACTGGCAGCAGCGGCGGCGCCATCTCCCGCCGCGTCGTCCGCCACGACGCTACCGAGCTGTCCGACCGCGTGGTCACGGAGCGGATCCACCCCGAGCTTAACCCCCGTGCCTCCGGTGGTGGCAGTCTTGCCCCCATCTTCGCCTACGATTCCACCTTGCGGGTCATCACCGTAACTGTCACCGCTGCCGAGCCCAAGCCGTCCAGCAGCACTTTCGCCGTCCTCAATACCGAGCCTCAATGCAACCGATGCGGCGCCGACCTGATCCGCGTTCCCACCGATGACAACCTGGCCGGAGAGATCCAGTGCCCCGAATGCGGCGCTGAGATCGAGCCCACGGCCGCGATAGTGACCTACCAGACGAGACTCGCGCTCCGCAATCAGTAGCCTTATCGCGCCCGAAGATGTTTGGAGGAAACTGAAAATGTATCCCACATCAATGGTTCGACATAGGACGCCGGAAGGCGGCTCTGTCTTCCTGCTTGCCATCGTGATCCTGACTGTCATACTCGTCCTCGGCGCCTCCCTCATCGAGAAGGCCCAGACCTCCGTCTACCGCGCCACCGTTGACAGTCGCCTCGCCAAGTCGTTTCACCTCGCCGAGGCCGGCATCCACAAGGCACTGTGGGAGCTCAACCAGCCCTCAGGTTGGCTCATCTACCCCGGACAGGACGGCGTCTCCCTCCCCGGCGGCTTCGTCGATGTTGCCATCTCTCCGGAGCCCTCCCAGAGAGGTGTCTTCACCGACACCGTCACCGTCATGGCCACCGGGTACCTGCCCGGACCCAACAGCGGCCAGCGCCTCCCGTGCACCGTCCGTGTCATCACCCACAAGGACCCCCGTTACTTCGCCTACGCCCTCTTCGGCAACGACCAGGTCACCGTCGGAAACGGCACCGTCCAAGTCATGACCGACAGCTACAGCTCCGACGATGGCGGCTACGGCGGAGGGAATGTCAAGAAGAACGCCGACATCGGCACCAACTCCAAAGCAGCCCATGCCGTCAAGATACTACCCCAGGGCGAAGTCCATGGCAACGTCTCGGTCGGGGCAGGCGCCGAGTTCCCCGAGCTGTGCGTGGACAACAACGGCCTCATCACCGGCGACATCACCGCCCTCGACGGTCCCAACATCCTGCCCAACATCACCACCGTTCCCGCAGGCGTGACTGAACTCGGCGACATATGGCTCGACGGGAACGCCGAGTTGGTCCTCGACGAAGGCACCTACCACATGACCGACCTGGACTTGTTCGGCAGCGCGCAGGTCGTCTGCAACGGACAAGTCGTCATCTACATCGACAACACCTCCGACGCAGGCAGCCCCGATGTCCGCATCGGCGGCAACGGCATCGTCAACACCTCCCTCGACCCCGCCAACCTCATCGTCTACTGCCTCCAGGACGTAGTCAGCGTCAGCATCAGCGGTAATGCAGCCCTGTACGGCGCCATCTACGCCCCCAACGCCGATGTCGTCTTCAACGCGGGCGAGGTGTACGGCTCCCTGATCGGCAAGACCGTTACCATGAACGGTGCCAATGCGCACCTGCACTATGACGAGGCCCTGCGCGACCACTCTAACCCCCGCGCGCTGATGCGCTCCTGGGAGGTCCTGTAGCAGCGACGCGGTTAGCCCCCATAGAGGTGCACCAAACAGCGCGCGGCGGACCACCCAGGCGGTCCGCCGCCCGCCGCGTCTTCCCCCCGTCAATCCGTGCCCCCCTCCGTTGCTTCCCCGTTGCTTCGGCAGCTTGTGGCTAGGCCCGAAGGGCGATCGCGCCTCAACGGAGAAACTCTGTGTCGGGCGCGCCCCCACGCGCGCCTCCTGCATGTTACGGAGGAGTACAGTGGAGCCCATACGCATTGGTGTGATTGGCGTCGCGAACCGCGGCGGCTACTTCGTCAGAGAGTTCCATCAGAATGTGCCGGACGTGGAGGTCGTCGCGGGCATGGACGTCGTTGACGGGAATCTACAGCGCTTGCGCGACATCGTCGGCGCGGATGCCTTCGTCACGAAGGACTACCGCGAGCTGGCCGAGCGGCCCGATGTCGATGCGGTCGTGGTCGCCAGCCCGGACAACTTCCACGAGGAACAGGGGCTGGCCGTGCTCGAGGCCGGGAAGCACCTTCTGCTCGAGAAGCCGATGGCCATCAGCGTCGAGGGCTGCGACCGGCTGCTGGAGGCGCACAATAAAGCCGGCGTCGTCTTCGGCCTCGGCCTCAGCATGCGCTACATGCCGATGTTCGAAGTGATGAAGGACATCATCGACTCCGGCGAGATCGGCGACGTCAAGGCCTACTGGTGCAACCACTTCGTCGGCAAGGGGGGCCACTTCTACTTCCACGACTGGCACGCGGTTCGTGCCAACACGATGGGGCTTCTGCTTCAGAAGGGGACCCACGATATCGACATCATGCACTACCTCACAGGCAGGTTCGCCACCAAGGTCTCAGCCTTCGGCAGCCTCGACTACTACGGCGGCGACAAGCCCGATGATCTGCACTGCCCGGACTGCCCCGAGAAGGACACCTGCCCGGAGGCGCAGCTTGGTGACTGGGCGCCCCACTTCCAGCTCTGTGCCTTCCGCCGGGAGGTCGATGTCGAGGACAACCACGTGCTCATCATGCAACTCGAGGACGGCATCAATGCCGCCTATCAGGAATGTCACTTCACCCCGGACTACCACCGCGATCACATCGTCATCGGCACCAAGGGCCGCGTCTGCAACGACGAGTTCACCAACACCGTCACCCTCAAGACCCGCTCCCGACACGGCCTCTCCGACGCCGTCCACACCATCCACCCAACCGAAGGCGGCCACGGTGGCGGCGATGTCCTGCTCTGCCGCGACTTCATCGGTGCCATCCGGGAGAACCGGCCCCTGCGGAACGATCCCTACTCGGCCAGAATGGCCGTCGCCGTCGGCGTCGCCGCACACGAATCGCTGCGGGACGGCGGGAAGATCGTGCCGGTCGAGCCACCGGCAGCCTGACACCAGAAGCTGTTTCATAACCTCCATCTGAGGTTATGAAACAGCAGCACAACCCGCCAGGCTCCAGCAGGCGCATTTCATGCCAGCGTCTCTAACGGACAGCCAGGCGAGTGAGGGTTATGAAGTGCGCTCCAGAGTCCTTGCAGTCGCCGCTGCTCTGCCCGGCGCCAACGGCGAAAGGAGCTGCGCGGGTTGACATCCAGGGAGCGCCTGCTCTGCGCGCTGCACGGGGAGCGGCCCGACCGCCTCCCCTGGGCCCCCGAGTTCAACATCCGGTTCTGCGGCCGGATACTGGACGAGATTCCGGGACGGCCCTACACTGGGGAAACGAAGTACATCGAAGCCTGCCACCGGATGAGGGCCGAGTGCCTCCTGCGCGTCGACGTGGTCGAGGTAGAGCACCCCAATGTCCGCCAGCAGGAAGAGCAACAGGCTGAGTTCATAGTCCGGACCTGGGAAACGCCCCACGGAACGCTGACCTCCCGCGCCCGCATGATCGACGACATTGGTGTTGAGATGGAATCCCAGCACATGGTCGAGACGGTCGATGATCTGCGCGCCTATCGCTTCGCCTACGAAGACGCCGTCTTCCACGCCCGCCGCGAGGCCGCGGAGAAACAGATCGAGAACATGGGAGACGCGGGCCTCATCACCCTATTCGGCCCGCCGACGCCGCTGCTCGACTTGATCATGTTCCAGATCCGCCTGCCGAGCATCCATTATCTGATGGTCGACCACCCCCGGGAGATGGTCGGCCTGCTGGAGGCCATGCATCGGCGAAACTGCGAGTTCTACGAGATCGTGGCCGGCGCGCCCGGCGAAGTGGTGCGGTCCTTCGAGGACACCTCCACAACGCTGATCTCGCCCGCGCTCTACCGCGAGTGGTGCCTCCGGCAACTGCAGGACTATCGAGACATCTGCCACGCGCGCGGCAAGCTGTTCCTGCCACACATGTGCGGCTACCTGCGAGGCGTGCTCGACGATCTGCGGCAGACCGGGCTGGACGGAATCGAGGCGATCACTCCCCCACCGCTTGGGGACACCAGCCTCAGCCTGGCGCGGGAGGCCCTTGGTTCGGAGGTTACGCTGATCGGGGGGATCGACCCAACACAGTTCGTTAGCGCGACCCCGGAGAAGACTCGTAAGATGGTGCAGGCGGCCCTCTCGGGTCTCGACGACACGCGGCATACGGTCCTCGGACACGAAGAGGTCCACATCAGGGCGGACTTGGAGAGCGTTCGCGTGATACCGGAGTTGCTGGACGAGCTGGCCGCCTAGCTCGCGCCCGCAACCGGCCGTTCCACCAACGTCCCTTTCCCCAACACCGGCTGCAGCGACTCGAAGCTCGCCCTCTCGCTCCGATAGATGATCCCAATCGGAATCTCCTCCCCCCACTTGAACGCCACCTCCAGCGCTTTCTGCCGGTCGAACGGATCGTGCGACTCATCCACCTTCTTCACCCGCTCCCGGTACCACTTGAACGTGTTCACGTGGTTGAACGTCGGGCATGGCTGGAGGATATCCAGCAGCGCGAACCCTCCCTTGTGCTCCAGCGCCGCCAACATCATCTCCTGCAAGTGCTTCGGATCGCCCGCAAACGCCCGCGCCACGAACGAGCAGTCCTCCACAATCGCAATCGCCAGCGGATTGAACGGCGGACTCATCACGCCATGCGTCTGCACCTTCGTCACGAACCCCATGTCGGAAGTCGGCGAGGCCTGCCCCTTCGTCAGCCCATACACCTGGTTGTTGTGCACGAACGCCTTCACCCCGACATTGCGGCGGATGTTGTGGATCAGGTGATTGCCCCCCTCCCCGTACATATCCCCATCCCCGCTCGTTATCACCACCTCCAGCTCGTGATTCGCCAGCTTGATCCCCACCGCCGCCGGCAGCGCCCGCCCGTGCAGCCCATTGAACACATTCGCCTGCGTATAGTGCGGCAGCTTCGCCGCCTGCCCTATCCCCGACACCAGCACCAGCTTCCGGCGATCTATCCCCGCCGCCTCCACCGCCTTCTCGAACGTCCTGAGAATCGAGAAGTTCCCACAGCCCGGACACCATGCAATGTCCGCATCGAAGAATGCCTTGCTCATCGTCATGGCTTCACCCTCCGCGCGATTTCCTCTCCCGTGAACGGCATCCCGTCATATCGCAGCATCAACCTGCACTCCTCCAGAATCCCCAGCCCCCGCAGCACCGACGCGAACTGCCCCGTCGCATTTCCCTCCACCGAGATCACCCGCCGCCCCTCCCCCGGAGACTCACCCCCTGAGGCCAGCAGCGAACGCACCGGCGCCGCGTGTATCGGCCACACCTGCGCGAAGTGCAGCATCGCCACCGACTCTCCCCGCCCACCGAGCAGATCAACCGCCTCTCGACACGGCCCATACGTTGACCCCCACGCCAGCAGCACATACTCCGCATCTCCCGGCCCATACCACTCCGGCGCCAGTGCCTCCACCGTCATCCCCTCCAGCTTCCGCATCCGCTTGTCCTGCAGCCGCACCCGCGCCGCCAGGTCCTCCGTTATGTGGCCGTCCTCCCCGTGCTCGTCCGAGTCCACCGCCACAAACGCCTCCGACCCCGGCAGCGCCCGCGGCGACACGCCGTCTGCTGTCACCGCATACCGGACATAATCCGCCCCTGGCTCCTCCACAATGCACCGGTCGATCGGCCGGCACGAGGTGTCCAGCCCCCGGCAGTTCGTTCGCACATCTGCCAGAAACTGATCGCTCATCAGAATCGCCGGCGTCTGGAACCTGTGCGCCGTTTCCAGCGCCCGCCGCGTCAGCTCATAGCACTGCTGCGGCGTCCCCGGCGCGAAGATCGCCCGCGGAAACTCCCCGTGCCCCGCATTGATCGCGAACTTCAGGTCCTGCTGCCCCGTCCGCGTCGGCAGCCCCGTCGCCGGCCCCGGCCGCTGTCCCAGAAAGACGAACGCCGGCAGCTCCAACATCCCCGCCAGCGCCAGTCCCTCCACCATCAGCGCGAACCCTCCCCCGCTCGTCGTCGTCATCGCCGGAACTCCCGCGTACGTCGCCCCGCACACCATGTTGATCGCCGCGATCTCATCCTCCGCCTGCTCCACCACGATCCCGTACTCGTCGGCCACGCTCGCCAGGAAAGTGAACACACCGGTAGACGGCGTCATCGGATACGAAGTCACGAGCTTCACCCCGGCCGTCGCCGCCCCCAGCCCCACCGCCTCGTTTCCGCTGCATATCCCGGTCGGCGCATCTCCCCCCTCCGGCGCTCTCAGCGTTCCCGTGTGTCCGGCCGCCAGTTCCGCACCCCGGCGCGCGCAGCGCATATTGCCCTCCACAACCTCCGCGCCTTTCCTCTCGAATCGCGCCCTGAGCCGCGACTCCAGCTCCCCGACGTCGTACCCCAGCAGCGAGAACACCGCCCCCGCCGCCACCGTATTTCCCATGATTTTCGAGCCCGTCAGCTCCTTCGCCACCTCCTCGAACGCGATCCCCACCACCCCCTCTTGCCCCTCTCCGTTGAACACGACCAGCCCGCCCTCCGCGACGCCCTCACTCAGCAGCTCCAGCGCCTCCGGCGTCAGCGCCACCAGCAGGTCTGCCTTCTCCCGCCCCGAGAACAGCTCCCGCTCCCCGATCCTGATGTCGAACCAGTTCAGCCCACCCCTAACCCGCGACATATAGCTCTGCGTCGAAAACACATACAGCCCCAGCCCCGCAAACGCCTCCACCAGCAGTTCCCCCGTCGTCTCCACCCCCTGCCCGGCCGCCCCCGCGATCCTGACGTTGATATCCATTCCGCCTCCTCACCCGGTCGATGTTCCGGGACTCTGGTCCCGGAACCTACCTCTCGACCTGTAGCTGCCGGCTCTGCTCTTCCTTCGCTCGCTTCCAGTGCCCTCCTCGCCTCGCCCCCTCGGCCTTGTCCCCAACCTCCGCCATCCCTGGACCGATGAGTGCTGCTGTCCCACGCTTGCCTGGTCGCTCCGATCCTGCTAACATCTCCCGACACCGCGCGCAAGGAGAGACACCATGCTCTGCCCGAAGTGTGCAAGGGAAATCCCCGACTCCGCTTCCCACTGTCCCTACTGCGGCGAGCGATTCGCCCCGGCCTCGCCCCCGACCGCGCCTCCGGCTCCTTCCCGTGTCAGCGGCCTCGCCATCGCCTCCCTCGTCCTGGGCATACTGGGCGGGTTCATCATCACCGCGCTCGTTGGTCTCATTCTCGGCATCGTTTCCCTCGTCCAGATCTCCCGCGGCCAGGGCCGCCTCCGCGGCCAGGGCCTCGCCATCGCAGGCACCGTCATCTCCGGCATCGCCCTCCTCTTCTTGCCCATGACCGCCGCCATGGTCTTCCCTGCCTTCATGAGGGCCCGCGAGAGTGCGCACAAAGCAGTCTGCCTCTCCAACGTAAAGAATATCTCCCTCGCTCTCCAGATGTATATGGCCGACTACGATGACCGCCTCCCCGATGCCGACAACTGGTGCGGCGACCTCGAAGAATACGTGCACAACTACGACGTCTTCCTCTGTCCGGCCGCCAAGGACCTCGACTGCGCCTACGCCTACAACTCCCCCCTTAGCCTGGCCGCCTTGGTCAGCTTCGATGACCCCATGGACACCGTGGCCATTTTCGAGAGCGACCGCGGCTGGAACGCCGCCGGCCTGCCCGAACACCTCCTGACGCCGGAGCCGCGACACCTCGGCGGCGACAACTTCGGCTACCTCGACGGCCACGCGGTGTGGCGCTCCCGAGGTGCGCCTCTTCGCTCGAGGTGAGCAGTCGAGTAGCCCACCTCAGAGCAGGTGCGCTCCTCGTATGCCCCGAATCCCGCATCCATGCTCCTCCTCGGCATCGAAACGAGCTGTGACGAGACCTCCGCCGCGGTGGTGCGAGGGCCTGGGCAGCGAGGGGTCGAGCTGCTCGCCAACGTTGTCGCCTCCCAGGACGACCTCCATGCCCACTTCGGCGGCATCGTCCCCGAGGTCGCCTCCCGCCGCCACATCGAAATGATCCTTCCCGTCATTCGCGAGGCCATGGACCGCGCCTCCGTCACCTGGGAGGACCTCCAGGGAATCGCCGTCACCAACGGCCCCGGCCTCATCGGCTCCCTCGTCGTCGGCCTCGCCACCGCCAAGGGCATCGCCCACGCTCGCGGCCTCCCCCTCGTGGGCATCCACCACCTCGAGGCCCACATCTACGCCGCCGCCGTCGGGCAGCCCCTGCCCTTCCCGCTGCTCGCCCTCATCGCCTCCGGCGGCCACTCCCACCTCGTCCTCATGCGCGACCACGGCCGCTACGAAGTCCTCGGCCGCACCCGCGACGATGCTCCTGGGGAGGCCTTCGACAAAGGTGCCCGCCTCCTCGGCCTGCCTTACCCCGGCGGCCCCCAGCTCGCCGCCCTCGCCGATTCCTTCTCCGGCCGCATCGAGCCCATGCCCCGCGCCCACCTCCCCAACTCCCGCGACTTCAGCTTCAGCGGAGTGAAGGCACACCTCGCCCGCCTCCTCCGCGGCAAAGACCTCGAGGACACCGAGCGCGCCCGCCTCGCCGCCGCCTACCAGGAGTCCATCGCCCTTGCCCTCGCCCAGCGCGTGGTCCAGGTCGCCGAGGAAGTTGGCGGCCCTCCCATCTTCGTCGTCGGAGGCGTCGCTCGCAACGCCCGCCTGCGAGAGATGCTCACCTCGCGCGCATCGAAGATAGGCCTTCGCGTCAACTTCCCCGACCCAAAGCTCTGCACCGACAACGCCGCCATGGTCGCCGCCGCCGGCGCCTACAAGCTCACTCTTGTGGGACCCGATTCCCCCCACCTCGACTGCTCCGCTAACACCCCGCTTGAGAGCTGGCCGAAGAAGAACGAGAGCTGAGCCCCCCTCCTGGGCACCTCCCGTTCATCTGTGCCTGTGTGCGCATCCGCAGGAAGGTCGCAAAAAAGCTTCTAAATGCCCTTGTCAACTCACTGGTCCTGTGGTATACTCCCGCGCCGAATAGGAGAAAACGGGATGAACGGCCCAGCCCATTCATTGTACGATCCCGGCATCTCCCAGGCGTCGACGACGGACAGTATCGCCTCTCGACTCAGTCCGAGTGGTTTTGTCCGCCGCGCGCTCGGTTCCCCGAATCCCCATGTCTGCGGCACTGGCAAGGTCGCTGCGCGCCCGTTCTCCCTGCGCTCGGCGCCAAGGCCGGAATCGTTTAGAGGAGGTGAGTGAGAGGGAAGCACACCGGTAGTCGCGCATACCTGCGCCGTAGTCATCTCGGCAGCAGCCATCACAGGAGACATCACAGCCATGGACGCAGCCGTCGCACATCAGGTCTGGAACTACATCGGCATGTTGGGGGTGGATCGGGAAACCGCTCGCGACCTTTACCAGGAGGCCGAAACCGCCGTCTGGGAGGCCGCCACACTCCGTGCCACCCGAGAATGTCACAGCTACCTCGTCAAGACCGGCATCGGGGCCATACGTCACTGGCTCCGGGATCGGTACTCCCTCGTCCGTGTCCCGGGCTATCTTCACGACCGCGGCGAGGCCTCCAAGCACATGAAGACCATTGTCCCGCTCGAGGACATGACGGAGACCGTGGGTCATCGCTTCGAGGACGATGTGCTGGATCGCCTCGACGTGACCTCCCGGCGCAGACAGCTGGGCCACCTTCTCTCCCGTCTCACCCGCGCCGAGCGGCAGGTCATGGAGTCCCTGTTGTCGGGCGAGAGCATCCGTGAGATCGCACGGCGCCGCAACGTCCGGGTCGGATGCGTCTACGCCCAGCGCAGCAAGGCCATCGTCAAGCTCCGCAGGCTCCTCTTGGAAACCGCCACCGAACGGCAGCCTCGCCGCCGCGTCGCCGCCGCCGGCAGCGCATAATCTGGGCAGCCTGCCCGCCGCCCCTTTCCCTCGCGCTTCCCGTGAGATAAACGGGAAACGCGCCGCTGCCGCGGCGCGTCGATCCATCACTCTCGGTGCAGATTATGGCGCGGCAGACCATCTTCCCCGGCCTGCCCCCGGCCTCTTGCTTGGAGCGCATTTCATAACGCTCACTCGCCTGGCTGTCGGCTGGAAACGCTGGCATGAAATGCGCCTGCTGGAGCCTGGCGGCTTGTGCTGCTGTTTCATAACCTCAGATGGCGGTTATGAAACAGCTTCTAGCTATCTCCCTCCATCAGTTCGGTCCACCAGCGCGCTCTCTCCGACGATACTACCCGGCTCCGCGGCGGCTCTGGCCCGACTCCGGGATAGAAGCAGTCCGAACACTGGAACCTCCCGCGGTCTCCCGTGCCCGACACCAGCGAAGACGGAATCCGCACCAGCAGCTTGCCGCACGTGCAGCACTGCGGCGCCTCGGTTGTGAGGCCCGGTCCGGCCTGTCTCACCGCAGCTCTTGTCCGCCGCCGCAGCACCCCTCCGCGTCCTGCTCTTCCACCACGCTTCATGACATTCACCACTACCCCCCAGTATCCCCAGATTCATGGAACTCTGCACCTCAGTTTGTCGTCTAATCATTGCTGGGACGCTGGCGGGAGCTGCGTTGACAGCTGTTCGGCTTTGTGTTAGACTCCGGCCAGTGCATCCCAGAAGCCGTACAACGCCTCCAAACACCGGGGGCAAGGGAGGGTTGCCGCATGCGGAAAGCGGTCTGGGCGTCTCTGTGCCTGGCACTCATCGTTGGCCTCCTCAGCTCGTGCGCCTGTGCCCTCGAGCGCGATCTGGCGGGCATCCGCCTGGGTGAAAAAGCGCTCGACCTGCTCGACAAGCCCGGCTGCGGCGAGCCCGGGTTTATCGGGCCTCTCGGTTCCCTCGGCTACGTGGCCCCGCAGGCCCAGCCAGCCATCACTATCGGCACACGCGCCGGTCCTGCTGGACCGACGGTTGCCCGCGGAGGCATGGGCGCCCGCGGTGGCATGGGTGGCCGGGGTGGCATGGGCGGCCGGGGTGGCATGGGTGGCCGGGGTGGCATGGGTGGCCGGGGTGGCATGGGCAGCAGAGGCCGCTCCGGCGGCACAACCCGCGCTCTGCCAGGGGCCCGCGCATCGCAGGCCGACTCTCCCGGCATGTACTGGTACTACCGCCGGCCCGGCGGCGCTGTCGTCGTTCTCAGCCTCACCCAGACCGGCGAGGTGAAGGCCATCACTCTCACCGGCGCCGGACCGTACCTCGCCGGCCGCACTCGGCTGGGAATCGGCTTGAGCGACAGCTACATGGAACTCATCTCTCAGTATGGATACCCGGACCAGACCGTCACGGCCGGCACCGCGCTGGAGCTTACCTATGTCGACCACGGCGTCCGCTTCGCCCTCGATAACATGCGTGTCAGGGAGATCACCATCGGCCCCCACGTCAGCGCGGCCGTGCAGATCGCTCCCGAGGCCGCATCGGAGGCCGCGCCTCCCCCTGCTGGACTCAGCGTCGAGGAGTTGAGAGGCTACATGTAGTCCCCTTGTCGCCGGCCCTCGGCGTCGGCCGCCGGGGACCCCGCGCGAGGGGCCTGCTCAGTCAATGGGAGATCAGGAAGGAAAACAGCAAATGTCCATCTCTGGCAAGCATCCGGTTCTTCTTGTCGCCCTCCTCTGCGGTGCCTTGCTCCTCGTCTTCGGCCCCGCTTGGGGCGTCGAAGAGGGCCTCCTCGGCGTTCGCATCGGTGCCTCCTACCGCCAGTTGACCCAGGACTTCGGGCAGCCTGAAGGAATCTTGTTCCCGGCCGGAGGCGGCCTGCTCTATCAGACCGTTGCCGCCCCCGCCGCTGCAGGTCTCCCCCAGCTTGCCCAGCAAACCACCGCGGATGCTCCCGTCTGGGTTATCCCCGTCCGCGCATCCGCTCTCTCCCCCAGTCAGGTCCAGTGGGTATACGACTACACGAAGAGCAAGGGCGTCGCCTTGGGCGCCGTTCTCAGCGGCGAGGGCGCCGACGCAGTCGTGACCGACGTCGTCGTCGCCGGCTACCCGGAGCGCGTCAAGGGCAAGCCAGCCCCGGTTCGCACCCAGAAGGGCGTTGTCCTCGGGAGTACCTTCTCCGACGTCCTCAAGCGATACGGCTATCCTCCTCTGATTGAGATCTATGCTCCCCTGGCCGGTGCTGCTGTCGGCCGCGCCGCCGGAACTGGGGCCGCCGCTATGCGCGTCGGCGCGGGCATGAGCACCCGCGGCCGCGGTGGCATGGGCGGCCGTGGCGGCATGGGCGGCCGTGGCGGCATGGGCGGCGGCCGCCGGGGCGGTATGGGCGGCGGCCGCCGGGGCGGTATGGGTGGCCGCGGTGGCAGGGGCCGAGGCGGTATGAGCGGCGGCCCGGGCCTGCTGCCTCCGACTCCCCCCAACGTCAACAGTACCCTCACCGCCCAAGCCCCCGAGTTCGGGCTCGTTCTCACGGCCATGGGCCGTCGCGGTGGCCGGGGTGGCATGGGCGGCCGGGGCGGCATGGGCGGCCGAGGCGGTATGGGTGGCCGGGGTGGCATGGGCGGCCGAGGTGGCATGGGCGCCCGGGGTGGCATGGGCGGCATGCGTGGTGGCGGCTTGCCCCCGCTGGGAACCACAGCCGCAGCGCCCACCGCGGCGGACCGATTCACCGCCCAGGCCGTCGTCGATCACGCCTCCATCGGCTTCTCCCGGGACTGCATCCTCACCTACGAGGGCATCTCCTTCACCCTTCACGACATGAAGGTGTTTCGCATTCACGTCTCAGAGTAACCGGCCCGCTCTCCCCAGCACTGCCGGGGAAGGGGACCTAGCTGACCGGCTCTGCAGACCGCGGCTGCCATCACGGAGCGTTCACCCGCGAGGGGCTTCGGCTCCTCGCTCTGCTTCGCTGACCCGCCACCGGATACGCGTTTCACAGAGGTACGGCAAATGAGGCTGCGCTATCAACTAGTCGTCGCCGCTCTAGTCATCGCCCTCATGGCGAGCTCTTTCCTCGCCGGGCGACAGTTCGAATCCCTGGCCTCCTCCCTCCCCGAGGCCCACACCCACGCCGCGCGAGTCATCGGCGGCATGCTCGGCATCGGCGACCAGGCCGCGGCCGGTGGCATCGAAGATGTGGACATCAGCCCCCTCGCCACCTTCCAAGAGGTCCTCTCCCACCTCCGCCTCCAGTACGTCTCGCCCATAGAAGATGAGCGAGAGTTCACCCACGGCGCCGTCCGCGGCCTCCTCTCGGTCCTCCGGAGCGAACCCTATGAGGATCGCTACACTCGTTTCCTCGATCCCCCGACTTACCGCTCCTTCCTCGAGGAAAACCAGGGCCACTTCGCCGGCATCGGCGCCGAGATCGCGCTCCGCGACGCCGAACTCCCCGCCGAATTCCTCGAGCACTTCCCCGACGGCCTCGTCTGCCCCATCTGCGGCTCCGACATCAAGGAGCCCAAGCACTTCCAGGTCGTCATCGTCGCCCCTCTGCCTGACACTCCCGCCGAGCGCGCCGGCCTCCAGCCCGGCGATCACATCGTCCGCGTCGACGACGCCATCACCGCCGGACTCACTCTCGGACAGGTCGTCAGCCGCATCAAAGGTCCCCCAGGCACGGTCGTGAACCTCGTCATTGCCCGCGCCGGCGAGCCCCATACCATAGAAGTCCCAATCAACCGCGCCGTAATCCAGGTCCGCAGCGTCGATCACCAGCTCCTGCCCGACGGCATCGGATACCTCCGCATCAGCACCTTCAACGAGACCACTCCCAACCTGGTCGAGGAGGCCCTCGCTGATCTCCGTGCCCGCAACATGCGCGCCCTCCTGCTCGACCTCCGCACCAACGCCGGGGGCGGCCTCGAAGTGTGCATCCGTGTCGCCGGCCAGTTCATCGGCCCCGGCCCCGTAGTTCACATCCAGGAGCGCGGCGGCGCTCGCCAGACCCGCAGCGCCCCGGAGAATGCCCGCCGCTTCGACCTCCCCATGGCCGTCCTCATCAACGTCGGCAGCGCCAGCGCGGCCGAGATCCTCGCCGGCGCCATCCAGGACAACGACCTCGGCGCCCTCATCGGCGTCAAGACCTTTGGCAAGGGATTGGTCCAGACCGTCATCCCCCTCCGCGATGGCTCCGCCATCGCCCTCACCACCGCCCGCTATCTCACCCCCAAGCTCAGAGACATCGACGGCGAAGGCATCTCCCCCGATGTCGAGGTGGAGCAGCCGCCCAGCAAGGAATACATCAAGCCTCTCACCGAGAAAGACGCCCAGGCCGACGCCGCCCTCGAGTTCCTCCGCGCAAAGCTCTCCAGCCCGGCCCTTGCCGGTGCCTGACACCTGTCACATGTCATCCTGAGCAAAGCGAAGGATCTCGCCGTTCGTAGTAGGGGAGCCCCTCAGCGGGCCCCCCCACGCTTCTCCTCACCATGCCACCCTCTGCCAATCCGAAACCAGAACCAAAGAGAATCATCAGCGCCTCCCGGCGCACCGAACTCCTCGGCCACTACCCCGACCACCTCCTCCGCCGCCTCCGCGACCTCGGGCCCGACACCGTCCACACCCTCGTCATCTGGACCAAGGACCCCACCAACCTTCTCCACCACCGGCCCCTGCGCGAAGTGCTCTCCTCCGTCGGCCAGGTCTTCGTCCACTGGACGATCACGGGGCTCGGCGGCACCTTCCTCGAACCCAACGTCCCCCCGCCCGACGACCAGCTCGCCCTCCTCCAGGACCTCATCACCTACGTCGGCGACCCCCGCCGCATCCACTGGCGATACGACCCCCTCATCTCCGCCCGCCGCAGCACCCAACGCGTCACCAACATCGACCTCGACCTCTTCCGCCGGCTCGCCGAGCCCGTCGCCCGCGCCGGCATCCCTGTCGTCCACACCTCCTTCGTCACCATGTACCCCAAGGTCACTCGCCGCCTCGCCGCCGCCGGCATCGAGGCCGACGAGCGCGACGCAGACTCCCGCCGGGACTTCCTCGCACAACTCACCGCGGCCGCCGCCGACCTCGGCCTCGCCCTTCAGACATGCTGCGAGCCCGGCTTCCCTGTCCAGCGGTGCATAGACGGTGACCTCCTCCAGCAGCTCCATCCCACCGCCGAGCCCTGCCGCACCGACCGCGCCCGCGGCCAGCGTGACCTCTGCGGTTGCACTGCCTCCCTCGACATCGGGCGCTACCTTCCTTGCCCCAACCGCTGCCTCTACTGCTACGCCCACCCCGCCCCCTGACCGAGATCGGCACAAACCAACCCCCGCACCCCACCCCTGTGGAGCAGGGGTGGGGCGGTTTCCTCTCGAAGCAGCGCTTCAGGACTCAACACCGAAATGTCCTACTGCCCCAACTGCAACTTCGAATATCGTCCTGGCATCACCCGCTGCCCTGACTGCGGCGCGCTGCTGCTCGACGGAACTCCCCCTCCCCCCGAGCAGGCACCCCTCCCATCCCCTGATACCGAATCCGTACGCCTCTGCACCGTCCCCGACCCCTCCGAAGCCGAAATCGTCACAGCCGCCCTCTCCGAGGCCGGCATCCGCGCCCTCATCCGCAGACAGGGTCCCATCACCGGCGAGCTCGGCCGCGTCACCGACGGCATCACCGACGACTACGCCATCATCTTCGTACCGAAGAACCGCCTCGGGGAGGCAAAGAGCGTCCTCACCGAACTCCAGACCGGTCCCGTTCAATGGCCCGAGGGCATGGAGCCCGACGAAAGCGAGGACGACGACTACTAGCCACGCCGCTCGTTCAGGGGCAGGGGAACGCAGTTTCTCCGCCGAACACGCCACTAGGGCTGGGCGAAGTCGCACGCACACCGCTATCGCGTGGAGCATACCCCCTGAGCAATTGCCCTCACCGGCATCCCCGCCCGGCTCGAATCTACCGCAAGGAGTATCTCCGTGCTCAATAGCCATCGCTCCGCCCGGGCCCTGACCGCACTCTCGTTGGCAGCCGCAGCGGCTCTCTGCCTCACCTTCCCCATTGCTGCCCATGCTTGGTCCGACAACCTCCTCCAGAACCCTGGCTTCGAGGACGGCAAGGCTCACTGGACTGCCGATGCGAGTTGGAGCGTTCCCGATCCCTATCCCGAGGCCCAGGCCGTCCAGGCCCATCCCCATTCCGGCCTCTGGTCTCTCAGGATCGGCACGGCCACCGGCCGCGCCGCACAGACTCTCGCCAAGCCCAGGCCCAGCACGACCTACCGAGTCGGTGCCTGGGGAAAGGTGAGTCAGCCCGGCGAGTCCGGTCGGCTCGGCGTCGAGTGGTGCGACATCTCCGGCAACTGCTTCGCTCCGGAGGTCGAGTTCAACACCACGCTCTACCAGTACCAGGAGATGGAGTTCACGACTCCTCCGACCATCGACTCGGTTCGAGTCTACGCCTGGAAGGACCACGGCACTGGGTACCTGTACGTTGACGATGTTTCCCTCATCGGCCCCGACCTCCAGTCTTCCCCCGGCAGCACCACCTACTACGTTGACTCCGCCGGTGGCGACGACGACTACCCCGGGACCTTCGCCCTTGCGCCCTGGCGAACCCTCGACAAGGTCAACACTGTCCTCTTCGCTCCGGGCGACCGCGTCTTCCTCAAAGCCGGCTCCGTTTGGACCGGACAGCTCGACCCCTGGGGCTCCGGCGAGAGCGGCAGCCCAGTCCTCGTTGACATGTACGGCCAGGGACCCAAGCCCATCATCGACGGCCAAGGCATCGTGACTGCACCCATGCGCCTCTTCAACCAGGAGTATTGGGAGGTCAGCAACCTCGAGCTCACCAACTACGATCCGGGCAACGTCAGGGAGCGGTTCGGTGCCTGGATCGCGGCCGAGGATGCCGGCACGCTCCACCACCTTCACCTGAAGGACCTCGATGTCCACGACGTCAACGGACGCAATGAGGATGCCTATAAGACCAACGGCGGCATCATCTTCGACATCCGCGGCGGCGGCCGGCAAACGCGCTGGGATGATGTCCTCGTAGAAAAATGCTCGGTTCGCGGGGTGGATCGATCCGGTATCTGGCTCGCCTCCTTGTGGTGGGACCGCAACCTCTCGGACACCCTGCCCGGCCACTGGGTCGGCAGCACCAACGTTGTGATACGCAACAACTTCGTAGACGACATCGGCGGCGACGGCATCGTCCCCTTGATGTGCTCCGGCCCCCTCGTCGAGTACAACACAGCCAAGAACTGCAACAAGCGCTCCGGCCGCTACTGTGTCGCCATCTGGTCCTGGGCCTGCGACGACACCATCATCCAGTACAACGAAGCCTACCTCACGAGAACCACCATGGACGGCGAAGGTTTCGACTCCGACTGGTTCTCCAACAACACCATCATCCAGTACAACTACAGCCACGACAACGAAGGCGGCTTCTGCCTCATCTGCGCCAACGGCACCTACCCCGGTGGCGGCTTCAACGACGGCACCATCGTCCGCTACAACATCAGCCAGAACGACCAGACCCGCGCCTTCCACATCGCCGGCCCCCTCACCAACACCTCCGTCTACAACAACACTATCTACATCGGCGAGGGCATGGCCGTCGACCCCATCATTCACACATTCTGGGGCGGCTGGGCAGACAACACCCGCTTCTGCAACAACATCTTCTACAACCTCGGCGCCGGCGACTACATCCTCGCCTCCAGCACCAGCAACGCCTTCGACTACAACCTCTTCTACGGCAACCACCCCGCTGGCGAGCCGGCCGATCCCCACAAGCTCACTAACGACCCCGAGTTCCGGAATCCTGGCGCGGCCTGGCTGGGTCGGGACTCCTGCCTCGGATACAAGCTCCGCTCCACCTCCCCCTGCATCGACTCCGGCCTCACTGTGTCCGACCACGGTGACCTCGACTACTGGGGCAACACCGTCCCCTCCGGCCTCGGGGTAGACCGGGGCGCCCACGAGTACCCCCGGTTCTCCGACGTTCCCGATGATCACTGGGCCTTCCATGAGGTGACGGCCTGCGTGGACGCGGGTATTGTGCAGGGCTACGACGACGGCTGCTACCACCCGGAGTATCCCGTCTCCCGCGACCAGATGGCCGTCTTCATCTCCCGCGCCTTCGCTGACGGTGATGACCGCGTCCCGGACGGCCCCGCCCAGGCCACCTTCGACGACGTCCCCACCGACCACTGGGCCTACAAGTACATCGAGTACTCCGTCGCCAACGATATCGTGCAGGGATTCGATCCGATTACCTATGGCCCAACCGTCACCCTCAGCCGAGACGCCATGGCCGTCTTCATCTCCCGCGCCGTCGCCGGTGGCGACGCTAGTGTTCCAGAGGGCCCTGCCGAGGCCACCTTCGACGATGTTCCCACCGACTACTGGGCCTACAAGTACATCGAGCACTGCGCCGCCGAGGGCATCGTCCATGGCTACGACCCCGTCACCTACGCTCCCACCGGCACTGTTACGCGCGACCAGATGGCCGTCTTCATCTCCCGCGCCTTCAAGCTCCTCTAGCCCGCGCGTGCCTACACCAGCGATCAACACCCACTGGATGGCAACCGAGGTCTGATCATCCATCAGCGCTCAACCCGTGGCCCAGCCGCCTCAACCCTGAAACAGCCGGACGGATCTCCAAAGGACAAGGATTGATTGGGCGAGCGAGGAACCAAGAGTCTGGAGAAATGCCGTGAAGCTGTCTGCCCTGCTGATCCCGGTGGCGATGCTCCTTCTGGCGCCCAGTCTTCTTCTGGCCCAGACATCTCCGCCGACCATCTGGGTGGCTTCGCCATGGCAGCATGTCCTCAAGACCACTCCCCCGGACTCCGAGTCATCCGTCAACATCAGTGCGGCCCGCCACGAATACGAGCCCTTCCGCATAATCGTGACCGCGGGTGACGAGCCGCTCACCAATGTCGAAGTGGTGGCATCCGCGCTCACCGGCTCCTCCGGCGAGATCGCCGCCTCCAACATCAAACTGTTCCGGGAGCACTACGTCCATATCTACGAGCCCAGCGAGCGCTCCACGGCAGATCCCGGCTGGTACCCCGATCCACTCATACCATTTCAGGACCCCGTCACCGGGGAGGACGTCGTTGGCGCCCGCTACGATGCAGTGCCTTTCAGTGTGGAAGCCGGCGCGAACCAGGGAGTGTGGGTCGACGCCTACGTGCCACCGGAGGCACCCGCCGGAGTGTACCGAGGCACCATTACGGTCACCGCGGACAGTCAGACCCTGGCCCAGGTGCCCGTCACCCTGACGGTCTACGACTTGGCCCTTCCAGAATCAACCGCCATGCGCTCCTGGTTTGGCACCGGGGGCCTCGCAGGCTTCCTCGGGCTCGAGGCCGATTCGCCGGAGTTCTTGGCGGCCCAAGATCTCTACAACGACACCCTCCTCGCGCACCGTTGCGTGCCCAGCCACCCCGGGCGCATCTGGCCGGCCTGGACCCCCGAAGGAGGCATAGACGACTCCAAGACGGGTGAACGCCTCCGCACCATGGTCGAGGACAAACACGTCAACTCCCTCACGGTGCCCTTCTGGTACGAGGGTTGTCTTGATAGGTGTCTCCCTTTTCTGCATGACCTCGAGGCCTATCTACGCGATAAGGGATGGCTCGAACTCGCTCTCATCTACCTCGAGGATGAGCCAAACAGCGCAGAGGAGTACGAGCTGGTTCGGGAGCAAGCTACCCTCCTCCAAGAATACGCCCCCGGCATCAAGCGCCTCTGCACCGAACAGACCATCCCGAGCAACGCCGCCTGGGGGGATCTCTACGGGTATGTTGACATCTGGTGCCCCCTCTGGGGCCTCTACCACGAGCCGACCGCGCAAGAGCGCCAGGCCCTCGGCGAGGAGATCTGGAGCTACACGGCCCTCTGCCAGATGGACTCAGACAACCCCTTCTGGCAGATCGACTTCCCCCCGGTAGTCTTCCGCTCACCGTTCTGGGTCAGCTGGCATTACGGCATCAAGGGCTTCCTCTACTGGTCCACGATCCGCTGGCCGGAGGGCCGGGATGCCTGGACCGATCCCGACTACGGTCACTGGGGCTCTCACTTCTGGGGCGAGGGGGTCCTTCTCTACCCAGGCGCCGACGCAGGGATCGACGGCCCTGCTCCCTCGATCCGGCTGAAGCTAATCCGGGAGGCCATGGAGGACTTCGAATACATGACTCTGGCCGCCCACCGCGCCGGCAAGGACCAGGTTGACCCCATCGTGGACTCCCTCGCGCGCTCCTTCACGGACTGGGAGAGAAGCCCCGCCACCTACTTCGAAGCGCGCCAGCAGCTCGCCGACCTCATCATCCAGGGCTGCGTCTTCGCCGACGTGTCCGCAGACAACTGGGCATTCGAGTACGTCGAGGCCTGCGTCAACGCCGGCATCGTCGCCGGCTACCCCGACGGCTACTACCGACCTCGCGTGTCTGTCTCCCGCGCCCAGATGGCCGTCTTTATCACCCGCGCCCTGGCCGGTGGTGATGAGAACGTTCCCGATGGCCCGGTCGAGGCGACCTTCGAGGATGTCCCCGCTGGTTATTGGGCTTACAAGTACATCGAACACGCGGTCGCCAGCAATATCGTTGCGGGGTATTCTGACGACCGCTACCATCCCGACTGGTCCCTCACCCGGGGCCAGATGGCTGTCTTCATCGCTCGCGCCATGGCCTGGGTCCATATCGAAGATGACATGAAGACCGCGCCTGAGCTGTTCCCCGATGTTCCCGCTGGCTTCTGGGCCGGACGTGCCATCCAGGCCTGCATCGAGAACGACGCGGTGAAAGGCTATCCCGACGGCTACTATCGGCCCACCTGGATCGTCTCCCGCGACCAGATGGCAGTCTTTATCGCGAGGGCGTTCACGCTCCCCTAGCCATCGGTCCGGCTGCCCTGGTGACCCGCCTTGACCGCGGCGTCCACACCCGCGAAACCAAGTGCTGGGCTCGCGGCGACGGCGTAGGCATCCGACTCAGGCTCAGGACGACTCGATGCCTGCCAACGAAGGGCCGGGAGTGGCACAATAACCCTCCCGAGTGCGGCAGTATAGGTCGCCTGAGTACCGAACTAAGGGGCGAACGCTCCAAGCACGGTCGATGTGCCCGAGCCCGGGCACGGAGCCAGAAAGAGAGGTCCTTGCCATGACCGCGAAGACACCGCTCGACGAGCTTCGCAAAGACCACGGCATACTTGCCAACGACATCAAGGCTCTCGCCTCCGACATACGCGAGCTGGGCGAGAGCCAGGACGCAGCTCGGCCCGCTCTGGACGGATCCCTTCGCGCCCGCCTCACCGAGTTCTACGAAGGCATGCTGATGCACTTCCGGCGAGAGGAGGAAGGGCTTTTCCCCGACGCGCGCCGATTGGCCTCCGAGGGTGATCCCAAGCTGGGAGTGGCCGCCCAGTTCTTCGCAGAGGAAGGGGAGGACGACCTCGCCGCTCACTCCACCCTCGGCGCCCGAATGACAGAGATGATCGATCTCCTGGCGGAAGCCGAGGCCGCCGGCCGTCTCGACCAGCAATCCCTCACCAGACTGCGCGCCATCTCCGCTCTCACCCAGGGCATCCTCGAGCGCCACGCCGCGAAGGAGGATGACCTGGTCTTCCCGATGATCGAGCGCGCCCTGACCCCCGATCAGTTGAACGCCGTCTGGGATCGTCTGGCAGCCATCACCCCACAGCAGCACGACGCGAGGATGCGCCGAGACGATGGCCTGACCGACCTGTCCGTAGACTAGCCTCCCACGACCAAACCAACTCCGCGGACCTGGCAGTCTAGGCTATCTCAGAGAACCTGGCCTTCGGCGCGCCGCAGACCGGACATCTGTCCGGGGGTTCTCCCGCAACCGTGTTGCCACACACCCCGCACACGAAGATCGACGCCTCAGGCAGGTCCTTCCCTGCCTTCAGCGCCTCCAGCGCTCCACTGTAGAGCCCATGGTGGATCTCCTCCACCGCCAGTGCATTCGCGAACGACCTCACCGCCGCCCGCTCTCCCGCCGCCTTTGCCTCGTCCAGAAACCCCGGGTACATATCCCTGAACTCCGCCGCCTCCCCATCGATGGCGGACTGCAAGTTCTCCGCCGTCCCCTTCACTCCGCCCAGCACCTCCAGGTGGGCGTGTGCGTGGACTGTCTCCGCCGCCGCCGCCGCCCTAAACAGCTTCGCGATCTGCGAATGCCCCTCCGCCTCCGCCTTCTTCGCAAAAGCGAGGTACGTCCGGTTCGCCTGGCTCTCCCCGGCGAACGCCTCCTGCAAGTTCTCGGCAGTGCCCATTACCCAAGTCCTTTCTCGACCATCTCCCGGAAGACCCATCGGTCCTCCCTTGCCTCGCCTGTTCAGCGCCGTGCCGGCGCGAGCCTCTCCACACCCCAGCACGGATGGCATAACGATCACCCAACCCCTCACCCGAGCGGCGCCGCCATGCCCCGGCCAGCCCCGTCTGGGTGGGGTGACGCGATCAGGGCTCGGACAAGTCCGAGCCCTGATCGCCTGATTGAGCTGTTGGTCGTCGGTCATTCTAGGGGAATCGGGTATTCCTGTCAACCCGGCGATGTAGACCTGACAGCACAAGGGCGACTCCGATCGCCGACACGCCGCCGCACACCCATCCCTCACTCCGAGCGAAACCGGGCAAGGCAGGCGCCCCGAGGCCCGCCGCTCCCTCCCCCGTCCGGCAGGACGGCGCCGAGCCCCCCTTTGTGTCATCCTGAGTGGTAGTGCGTAGGGGATGCCTGTCCTGAGCCTGAAGCCGTGAGGTCAGTCTCATAGCCGCCTAACAAGCGCAGCACATCCCATTCGCACTTAACATGGGCATAGTGGGCGGGCGTGACACCAATCTATCGCTGAACTCTTGTGCGAGCGGACGTCTGCTGTGGACATATCAGAATGTCCACAGCATGTCCATAATTGACCAAAATGTCCGAATTGACCGAATGGACGTATTCCGGCCAACGGACGGACAACGGACATCCTTGGCCATATCGCGGACATTTTCTAAGCCCCCTCAGATGCCCTCAGAGCGAACGGACATGTCCGGACAATCACCGAATGGCCGGGAATTGTCCATTGTCCCACTCCTGTAGGAGTGTTCCAACACTCCCACAGGAGTGTCGCAAGTTGTCCGCGACGACAAGCGATAGTCAGATATACAAGCAGGCTCGGAAGAAGTTTCGAGCGACTCCAGTCGAGCTCGCTGAGCGGGCATTCCTTTCCGCTTGACGCCAGCGCGCGATTCTGCTATCCTGTCTGCGAATAGATAGACTACATCGTCGCGGGAACCTTTTAACCCCAGCCCTGAGAGGCTGAGAAAGGTGGACCCAGTGAAATCAAGCAGACGGCTTGCGCCTGCCCCGAAATCCGGGCCAGGCGTTCTTTCTGGCCCCCCTGGCTCCGCCTCCCAGATCATGGACCAGGCCGAGATCCGCCGCGCTGTTACCCGCATCGCCCACGAAATCCTGGAGCGCAACAAAGGCGCCGCCAACCTCTGCATCATCGGCGTTCACACCCGCGGCGTCCCTCTCGCACACCGCCTCGGCCGCCTCGTCGAGCAGATCGAGGGCAAGGCGGTTCCGGTGGGCGAGCTCGACATCTCCTTTCACCGCGACGACCGGGCCAACCCGGGCGGCGAGTCCCGCACTCACATCGACTTCCCCATCGCCGACAAGAAAGTGGTGCTGGTGGATGAGGTCCTCTATACGGGCCGCACCGTGCGCGCGGCGTTGGATGCTTTGATCGAGCACGGCCGGCCGGCGCGGGTCCAGCTCGCGGTGCTCGTCGATCGGGGGCACCGGGAGCTTCCAGTCCGCGCCGATTACGTGGGCAAGAACATCCCCACCTCCCACCGGGAGCGCGTGACGGTCCGGCTCTCCGACACCGATGGCGAGGAGGCGGTCTACATCGAACGCCCATCGGGAGGATCCAAATGAAGCGCGGCCTTCTGTGTCGAGGGCGGAGGCGGCGAGGGCGATGAGCGCACTGGCCGGCAGACACGTAGTTTCGATCTCCGATCTGACGAACGGAGAGATAGAGGGCGTCTTTCGACTCACGGATCGGTTTCTGTCCGCCCTCCAGTACGGCCCGCTTTCGCTGGTCAAGCGTCGCCGCCGGCGCGGCGGCAAGGCACCGCGGAATGACCTGGCGTCCGTTGGCAGACTGTGTGCAAACCAGGTGCTGGCAACGATCTTCTTCGAACCGAGCACGCGGACGCGGCTGTCGTTCGAGTCGGCGATGCAGCGCTTGGGCGGGCGGGTGATCTCGGTGGCCGATCCTCGCACTTCCTCCGCGGCAAAGGGGGAGCGGCTGGCGGACACTATTCGCGTGGTCGCGGGGTACGCGGACGCGATCGTGCTGCGCCATCCGAACGAAGGGGCGGCGCTGCTTGCTGTGGAGAGCCTGGACGAGCAGAGGGTGGCGGAGCTTGGCCGCCGCGTGCCGATAATCAACGGAGGCGATGGCGCGCACGAGCACCCGACGCAGACGCTGTGCGATCTCTACACCATCGACAGGGAGCACGGGAAGATAGCGGGGCTGAACGTGGCGCTCTGTGGGGATCTGCTGCACGCGCGAACGGTGCATTCGCTGGCCTACGGGCTGGCCAGGTTCGGCGCAAACCTGAAGTGCATCTCGCCGCCATCGCTGCGGCTGCCGCGCTACGTGAAACGCCGGTTGGAAGTCGAATACGATTGCGTCCCGGAGGAGTACGAGTCGCTGAGCGATCTGGCCGCGCCGGACCGCGCTCACGTGCCGGATGCACCGGCGAAGAGGAGGCGGCGCGCGGTGAAGCGGCTGGTGGATGACGAGCAGTTTCTCGAAGCAGTGGGCCGTTTTCTCGACGCGGTTTACGTGACGCGGATTCAGGCGGAACGGTTCAGCGATCCGGCGGAGGCGGCAGCGGTTAGCGGTTCGTATGTGATAGACCTGGATGTGCTCAGGAGAATCGGGAAGCGGACGACGATCCTGCATCCGCTGCCGCGTATCGATGAGGTGGACTACTCGGTTGACCTCGACACCCGCGCGGCCTATTTCCGGCAGGCCGCCTATGGAGTTCCCATACGGATGGCGCTGATGGCGTTGCTGCTCGGCCGGAAGCGGCTGCGAAGGGCAAAGAAGGAAGCAGCGCGGCCGACGGCCGTGCCCCAGCGCGGCGCGGGGGAGTGGATCACGGGCGTCAAGTGCCGGAATCGAACCTGCATCACGAACCACGAGCCTGGGTTGGGGGCGCGGATGGAGCAGATCGGCGAGACGGGACTGCTGCGCTGTGCGTACTGCGATCAGGAGCAGGATGACAGGAGCGCGTCTGGAGGCACGAGTTGAGCGCGCTGTTGATAAGAGGCGGGCGGCTGTTCGATCCGGCCTCGGACCTTGATGCCGTGGGCGATCTGCTCATTCGGGGAGATCGGATTGCTGCCGTGGGCGCGGTCGAGCGGGTAGGGGAGGAAGAGGTGATCGAGGCAGGTGGGCTGCTGGTGCTGCCGGGGCTGATGGATATCCACGTGCACCTGCGGCAGCCCGGGCAGGAGCACAAGGAGACCATTGCCACGGGCACGCGCGCGGCGGCCGCCGGAGGCTTCACGGCCGTGGCGTGTGAGCCGAACACGGCGCCTCCGCGCGATACGCCGGAGCGGGTGGCGGAGGTGCTGGAGATTGCCGAGCGCGAGGCCGTGGTGCGAGTGCTCCCCAAGTGTGCGATAACGGTGGGGCAGCAAGGGGAGGAGGTGACGGATCTCTCTGCCCTGCGCGCGGCGGGGGCGGTGGCGGCGAGCGATGACGGGTTCTCGGTGGGCGACGCGGAGGTGATGCGGGAGGCCATGCTGGCGGCGAAAGAGGCGAATATCCCGCTGACGGTTCACGTGGAGGGCCCGGAGATGGTCGCGCGGGACATCGGGCTGGCCGCGGAGCTGGACTGGGGGGTGCACTTCTCGCACGTGAGCCGGGCAGAGGAGGTGGAGCTGATCGCGAAGGCGCGCCAGAAGGGCCTGCGGGTGAGCGGTGAGGTGACTCCCCATCATCTGTCTCTGAGCCCCGAAGATGCCGCAGAGGGGGATGCAAACTTCAAGATGAGCCCCCCGCTGCGATCGGCCAAGTCCCGCGGCACCCTGGGGCGGGCGCTGGGCGCCGGCGTGATCTCGGTGATTGCCTCGGATCACGCGCCCCATGCGCCGGCGGAGAAGGCGGAGGCATACGATGAGGCTCCGCCCGGGGTGATCGGGCTGGAGACGACGCTGGGCGTGGTGCTGACCGAACTGGTGCACAGTGGGTTGGCAGACCTCGGAACAGTGGTGCGCGCGATGACGGCGGAGGCGGCAGCGGTGCTGGGCATGGAGGCGCCGGCGCTGCGCGAGGGCGCGGGGGCGGATGTGGTGCTTCTCGATCCGGATCGCGAGTGGGTCGTGGAGCCGGAGCGGTTCGAATCGAAGGCAAGGAACTGTCCGTTCGCGGGGTGGAAGCTGCGGGGCAAGGCGGTGGCGACGATAGTGGGAGGGCGTGTGGTGATGAGGGATGGGAGCATCATAGATCTGGGAGGCGCTGCGTGAAGGCGATTCTGGTGTTGGAAGATGGGACGGTCTTCGAGGGAGAGAGCATCGGCCGGGCGGGTCGGGCGGTGGGAGAGGTGGTGTTCGACACCGCGATGGTGGGCTACCAGCAGGCTCTCACCGATCCGTCTTTTCGTGGGCAGATTCTTACCTTTACATACCCGATGATCGGCAATTACGGGACCAACAAAGAGGATCACGAGTCGCCCCCGTTCCAGGCCGCGGGGTTGGTCGTAAAAGAGATGTGTGGGGTGCCGAGCAATTTCCGGTCGGAGGAGTCGCTGGACGAATTCCTGAGGGGAGATGGGGTGGTGGGCATTGCTGGAGTGGATACGCGGGCGCTGACGAGAAAGCTGCGCACCGCGGGAGTGATGATGGGGGCGATCTCGACGGACGAGACGGCGGAGGCGGCGGTGAAGCGCATCAAGGAGAGCCCGAAGTACGGTGAGACGGACCTGGTGGAGCAGGTGAGCACGCCGACGCCCTATGAATGGGAGCCAAGACAGGAGGCGGGCAAGGCGCAGTCGCGAATGGCGTTCGAGGATCGGCTGACGATCGTGGCGATGGATTACGGGATGAGGGCCAGCATACTGCGGAACCTCTACGAGCTCGGGTGCCGGCCGATCGTGATGCCGTGCAGGGCGACGGCGGAGCAGGTGCTGGACGAGAAGCCGGACGGGGTGCTGCTTTCTCCCGGCCCGGGGGACCCGGAGCATTTGGGCTACGCGGTGGAGACAGTGCGCGGTCTGCTGGGGAAGGCGCCGATCTTCGGGATCTGCCTTGGGAACCAGATGCTGGCCTACGCGCTCGGGGGAAAGACGTTCAAGCTGAAGTTCGGGCACCGCGGCGGCAACCATCCGGTGCGAGACCTGACCACCGGGCGAGTCAAGATCACGTCGCAGAACCATGGATACGCGGTTGATCCGGAGAGCATCGAGGGGACTGGTGCGACGGTCTCTCAGATCAACCTGAACGACGAGACGGTGGAGGGTCTGGAGGCGCCGGAGCTGCGCGCGTTTTCGATCCAGTACCACGCGGAAGCGAGCCCGGGTCCGCTTGACTCAAAGGGGATATTCAAGCAGTTCGTGGAGCGGATACGGGAGCCGGAGAGGTGGGAGGAGATTGTTCCGGAGGTCTACTAGTATGGCAGGAGGCCCTTCGCTGAGGCTCAGGGTAAACTCGCTTCCTTCGACAGGCTCAGGACAGGCCTGCCGAACGGGAAAGGCGGATACGGGAGCCGGAGAGGTGGGAGGGGATTGTGGCGGAGGTGTATTGAGTGCAGGGCGGGCCAGTTCCGGGCATGAATGCCCAGAACACCGAAGTCCGTGAACCCCAAGTGGGAGGACCTGAGCGTGGGATTGCTCGGCGACGAGGGCGAGTGAACGGCGTGATCCTTCACTTCGCGCTTCGCGCTCGTTCAGGATGACAAACAGCGGTATGGCAGACAGGAGGGTAAATGCCCAGGCGGGATGATCTGAGAAGAGTCATGGTGATAGGGTCGGGTCCGATTGTGATCGGGCAGGCGGCGGAGTTCGATTACGCGGGGACGCAGGCGTGCAAGGCGGTGCGCGAGGAGGGCATGGAGGTCGTCCTCATCAACTCGAACCCGGCCACCATTATGACGGACACGAACATGGCGGAGCGGGTCTACGTGGAGCCGCTGACGTTGGAGTTCGCGGCGCGGATTATCGAGCAGGAGCGGCCCCAGGGATTGCTGGGGACGCTGGGCGGGCAGACGGGTCTGAACCTGGCGACTCAGCTCGCGCGGGCGGGAGTGCTGGAGCGGTTCGAGGTCGATCTGCTTGGCACTTCGCTGGAGGCGATCGAGCGGGCGGAGGACCGCGATCGGTTCCGGGAGACGATGCGGGAGATCGGGGAGCCGATCCCCGACAGCGCGATCGTGAACACGATCGAGGAGGCGATGGCCTTCTCCCGCAGCATCGGATTCCCAGTCATCGTCCGTCCTGCGTATACGCTGGGCGGGACGGGCGGGGGGATCGCATGGAATGAGCGGGAGCTGCGGGAGATCTGCACGCGCGGCCTGGCGGTGAGCATGATTCACCAGGTGTTGGTGGAGCAGTGCGTGATCGGGTGGAAGGAGATCGAGTATGAAGTGATGCGGGACGCGGCGGACACCTGCATCACGGTGTGCAGCATGGAGAACTTGGACCCAATGGGGGTGCACACGGGGGACTCGATGGTGGTGGCGCCGGCGCAGACGCTGGGGGATCAAGAATATCAGATGCTGCGGACCGCGTCGCTGAAGATCATCCGGGCGCTCGGGATCGAGGGTGGGTGCAATATCCAGTTCGCGCTGGACACGGACAGCTATCAGTACTACGTGATCGAGGTCAACCCGCGGGTGAGCCGCTCGAGCGCGCTGGCGTCGAAGGCGACGGGCTATCCCATTGCGCGGGTGGCGGCGAAGATCGCGGTGGGGCTGCGGCTGGACGAGATTCCGAACGCCGTTACCCAGAAGACGCTGGCATGTTTCGAGCCGACGATTGACTACATCGTGGCGAAGATCCCGCGCTGGCCGTTCGACAAGTTCGCCCTCGGCGACAGAGTGGTCGGGACGCAGATGAAGGCGACGGGTGAGGTGATGGCGATAGACCGCACCTTCGAAGCGGCCTTCCTGAAGGGCATCCGCTCGCTGGAGATCGGGGCCTTTGGGCTGCGGTCGAAGACGGTGTCGCAGTGGGGGGAGATGGAGATCGAGCAGTGCCTGCGGAAGGCGACGGACGAGCGGCTGTTCGCCATCGCGGAGGCGTTTCGCCGGGGGATGATGGTGGCGGAGGTGGCGGAGCTGTCGCGCGTGGATCCATGGTTCCTGGAGAAGATCAAGAACATAGTAGACTTGGAGCAGGAGATCCGCGAGGCGGGTGCGGAGGGGCCGAAGGTCCGCTGCCAGCCGAAGGTCGGCTGCCGGCTCACCGATGAGCTGCTGGCGCGGGCGAAGAAGATGGGGTTCTCCGACCACGAGATTGCCGACCTGGCGGGGATCCCGGAGCCCGAGCTGAGGGCGCGGCGGCGGGAGCTGGGGCTCATTCCGCCCTACAAGATGGTGGACACGTGTGCGGCGGAGTTCGAGGCCGTGACTCCCTACTACTACTCGACCTACGAGACTGAGTGCGAGGTGGAGGTGGCGGAGAAGCCGCGGGTGATCGTGATCGGAGCGGGTCCGATCCGAATCGGGCAGGGGATCGAGTTCGACTACTGCACGGTGCACGCGGTGTGGGCGCTGCGGGAAGAGGGATATCAGTCGATCATCATCAACAGCAACCCGGAGACGGTGTCAACCGATTTCGACACATCGGACAAGCTGTACTTCGAGCCGATCACGGAGGAGGACGTGTTGAACATCATCGCCCGGGAGCGGCCGGAGGGGGTGGTGGTGCAGTTTGGCGGGCAGACGGCGATCAACCTGGCGGGAGTGTTCCACGAGAACGATGTGCCGATTGTGGGGACGGATTTCGAGGGGATAGATCTCGCGGAGGACCGGGACCGGTTCGAGCGGATGCTGCGGAAGCTGAAGATTCCGAAGCCTGCGGGGCGGGGCGTGAGCTCGGTGGAGGAGGCGGTGAAGACAGCGGAGGAGATCGGATATCCGGCGCTGGTGCGGCCGTCGTACGTGCTCGGGGGCCGGGCGATGGAGATCGTGTACTCTGAGGAAGAGCTGCGGTCATACATGCACCTGGCGACCGACGTCTCGCCGCGACATCCAATTCTGGTGGACAGATACGTGGTGGGCAAGGAGCTGGAGGTGGACCTGATCTGCGACGGGGAGGAGGTGTTGATCCCCGGCATCATGGAGCATATCGAGCGGGCGGGGGTGCACTCGGGGGACTCGATGGCGGTATGCCCGCCGGTGAGTCTGAGCGCAGAAGTGCAGCAGCGGGTGGTGGAGTACGCGGTGGAGATGGCGCGGGCACTGCGCGTGCGGGGACTGATGAACATCCAGTTCGTGCTGGACGCGGAGGGCACGGTCTACGTGCTGGAGGCGAACCCGCGGGCGAGCAGGACGGTGCCCTATCTGTCAAAGATCACCGGCATTCCGATGGTGAATGTGGCTACCAAGTGCATGTTGGGGCGGAAACTGAGGGAGCTGGGATATGAACCGGGGCTGTTTGCGGCGCGGCCGTACTATGCGGTGAAGGCGCCGGTGTTCTCGTTCGCGAAGCTGACGGAGGTGGACATCAACCTGGGGCCGGAGATGAAGTCAACCGGGGAGATCATGGGGATCGACCTGGACTACTCGAAGGCGCTGTACAAGGCGATGATAGCCTCGGGGATCGAGATGCCCGAGGTGGGCACGCTGATCGCGACCGTCGCGGACCGAGACAAGGAGGAGGCAGGGGAGCTGATACGCCAGTTCGCGGAGCTTGGTTTCCGCATTCACGCGACGCGGGGCACGCAGGAGTACCTGGAGACGATGGGGGTGGCGGCCACTCCGGTGAACAAGATCAGCGAGGGGTCTCCGAACATCATCGATCTGGTGCGGTCGGGGGAAATCGATCTGGTGCTGAACACGCTCTCCCCGGAGAGGAACCCGGAGCGGGAGGGGGCGCGGATACGGCGCGCCTCAGTGGAGCATTCGATCCCTTGTCTGACTTCGCTGGATACTGCGCGCGCGCTGCTGTTGGCACTGACGAGCCGGCAGGGGGGAGGTGACTTCGACTTGCTCCCGATTCAGGAGTACGCGAAGATGGGAGGTCCCGCGGCGGCGGGATAGGGAGGCCCGGATCTCGCAGGTGCGGCCTCCCGGAGCGCAGAAGCACAGGCCTGCCTTCAGTTGAGGTAGCGCGATGTCGGACAGCATCCGGGTCACCATCTTCGGGTCAGCGGCCGGGTTCCCGACGGCCGCCCGGCCGAACACCACCGCGGTGGGGGTGTGGGTAGGGGAAGCGCTGTATCTGCTGGACGCGGGGGAGGGGGTGGCAGGGCAGTTCGCGCGGCGGGGGATTCCGCCGGAGGCGCTGCGGGCGATCTTCATCAGCCACATGCACGCAGACCACACCGGGGGGCTGCCGGTGCTGATGCAGTGGCTGGAGTTGAACAAGCGGAAGCGGCCGCTCGACGTGTGTGCGCCGTCGGAGGGGGTGGCCGGGCTGCAAAGCGTGCTGAGCATGCACTACTTGCTGCCGGAATGGCTTGGGTTCGACCTGGAGCTGATGGCGGTGGAAGAGGGGTCGGGGTATGAGGAGGAGGGGGTTTCGGTGGAGGCGATTCCGAGTCGGCACCTAGAGGGGTTTCTGGAACGGTTGAGGGAGGCGGGGGATTCGCGGCCGGGGGAGTGCTTCTCGTACGCGGTGAACGCGGGGGGAAAGAGGGTGATGTTCACGTCGGATCTCGCCTATGCGGGGGAGGTGCCCGAGCGGGTGGGGGGCGCCGACCTGGCGATTGTGGAGCTGGCGCATTTCGAGCCGGAGGAGTTGGGGGAGGCCCTCGCCGGACTGTCGCTGGCGCGGCTGGTGGTGACTCATCTGATACATACGTTGGAGTCGGCGGAAGATGAGATTCCGGGGCGGATCAAAGGCGCGGGGTACGGGGGGGAGGTCCTGGTTGCCCATGATGGTGATGAGTTCAGCGTGTAGCGACCCGCGGAAGAGACGCTCGCCGGGAGTACGAAGGGTGGTCTGGTGAGCGTCGCGTCGCGGTTGGGGGCAGGCGCCAAGGCGGCGGCGCGCGGGGTGGTGGGTGCGCTCTCGCCGCGGCTGCTGCGGCGGATCCAACTTTCGCGGGCGCAGGGGCGGTATCTGCGGGAGCCGACGACGGGTCCGCGGCGGCTGCTGCTGGAGCCGACGACCGGGTGCAACCATCGATGTGAGATGTGCTGGGACCACAGTCTGCGGCTGAGCAAGCAGACGCCGGCGCGGCACATGGAGTTCGAGCAGGTGAGGGCGCTGCTGGAAGAGATGGCGGAGATGGGAGCACAGGAGGTGTGGCTGGCGGGGAGGGGAGAGCCATTCGTGCATCCCCAGGCGGAGGACATACTGCAGTTGATTGGGTCGCTGGGGATGGGGAGCATAATCACGACGAACGGGGGACGACTGACGGAGGAGCTGGCCGACCGCCTGCCCGAGTGGGGGGTGCAGCAGCTCAGCGTGTCGATCGATTCGGGGAGGCCGGAGACGTACGCGGCGGTTCACCACGCGACGCCGGATGATCGGGCGCGCATTCTGGGGCTGATTCGGCGGCTGTCGCAGGGCGGGGAGGGGAGGCCGCGGCTGCTGGTGAGCATGGTGCTGTCGCAGTTGAATTTCCGAGAGCTGCCGGAGCTGGGACGAGATGCGATTGAGGCGGGGGTGGATGGGATCGTGATCGGGGGGATGCGGCCGGTGCCGTTCGATTCGACTGACCTGGCGTTGAGCGAGGATGACTGGGCGCGGGTGCGGGAGGACTTGGCGAAGGTGGAGGAGGCGGCGGGGTTGGTCGGGGTGGATGTGGCGGTAGACAACATCCGACCGGCGGAGAAGACGCGAGCGCAGGCGTGGCCGTACGGGGGCATGGCCTGTTTCATCGGGCACGTCTTCACGGTGATAGATGTGGATGGCAACGTGCATGGGTGCTGCACGTGCCAGAACAGGCTTGGGAACATAGCAGAGCCTTCCTTCCGAGAGGTGTGGCGGTCGCGGCAGTATCGACTCTATCGGAAGATCCTGAGGGAGATGCCGAGCACGGGGCTGACGCCGCCGCAGTGTGAGTGCAGGCATGGGTGTGGGCATGTTCCGGAGAATGCGGCGCTCCAGCGAGAGCTGGGGTTCGAGTTTCCGGTGCGGCCGGCGGAGGGGGAGTTCGCCACCAGGGAGGATGTCGCGCGGGGGCTGTGCCGTCACCTGGACGCGGGGCTGCCGCCGTTGGGGGAAGCGTTTGCGTTCGCTGACTTGGAGAAGGACAGCTTGGCGGAGACTGCGTCTCGACTGCGGCGAGTAGGGATCATGGCGGGTATCGGGTCGATGGATGGTGTGTCTCTCTTCGAGCCGCAGCGGATGGTGGCGCGGGGTGAGTTCGAGGGGATTCTCAAGCGCGCACTGACCGTCTGTGACACCAAGGAGAAGCGGGCCGAGTCGTTGATTGGAGAGTCGCGCGCTGGGTCGGGCCATCCGGCGGAGCCGCTGCGGAAGCGGGAAATGGAGGAGTGGTTGGGACGGCTGGCGGTTCGGCTGGCCGAGGGGCTGAAGTGAGATGAGCGGCCGGGCGGGGGGGAGCGCGAAGGGGTGGCGGGAGTGTCTCAAGGGAGTGCCGGGGCTGGCCGCGGGATATCGTGCTCTGCGGGCCGGGTGGTGGCGGCTGAAAGACAAAGCGCGGGATAGATGGTGGCTGCTGCGGGCGAGTCTGCCTTTGAGCGGCACGGGGAAGGGCCGGGTCTCGTCGGTGTGGGGAGAGGTGGCAAGGGAGCGGAGCGACGCGGCCGCGGAGAGGGCAATGGGGTGGCTGGACTGCGAGCTGGTCCTGTGGGACTACGTGTTTCCGCGGTTCGAGGGGACTGATTGGTACCGATACGTCCGCGACCGCTACTGTCGGGAGCCCCGCGAGCTGGCGCTGAGTCTCTGCTGTGGCGATGGGCACGTGGAGCGCGACTTCCTGAAGTACGGGTTGTGCGAGGCCGCTGAGGGGATCGATATCTCACCGGAGGCGATCGAGATATGTCAGCGGGAAGCGGCCGCGGCGGGGATGCCGCGCCTCCGCTACCGAGCGGCCGACGTCGAGCGGACGCGACTGCCCGAGAGGCGCTACGACGTGGTGGTGGCGTGGATGGCGCTGCATCACTTGAGGCGGCTGTCGCATGTGTTCCGGGAGGTGCGGCGGGCGCTGGCGCCGGGCGGCATCTTCGTTGCCAACGAGTACGTGGGGCCGGCGAGATTCCAGATGCCGCGAAGGCGGCTGGCGGTGGCGAATGAGCTGCTGGCGATGCTGCCCGAAGAACTGAAGCGAATGGGGCTGGGAGAGGAAGTGAAGGAGCGGTGCGATCCAGTGCCGCTGGCGCGGATGATGCGGGAGGACCCCTCGGAGGGGGTTTCGTCGGTACGCATCCTGCCGCTGTTGAGACAGGGATTCCGGGTGGTGGAGCAGATCGAGTACGGTGGGACGTTCCTCATGTTGGTGCTCAGTGGCATCGCGCAGAACTTCCGGCCGGAGAATCCCGAGCACAGGGCCGTGCTGCACCGGCTGTATGCGGCGGAGCGAGAGGTGATCGAGAGCGGGGAGTTCGCGAGCGATTTCGCGTTTGTGATTGCGCAGAGGCCGGAGGATAGCGGGCCGGAGTAGGACGGTCCCGCGTGGTACACTGAGAAGGCTATCGCACTGAGTTTCGCGCTGATGACCCTTCGTGAAAAGGGAGGTCATCCGATGAAGAGGGGACGAGCGTTTGCGCTGGCGATTCTAGGTCTGCTCGCGACGTGTTGTGCGGCGAGCGGGGACGGGAAGTTCTTCAGCGCGGAGGACAACGTGGCGGTGCCGAATCAGAAGGCGCTGCTATGGCTGGAGGACGGCCGGGAGACGTTGATCCTTCAAGTGAAATATGAGGGCGGGGCGGGGGATTTCGGGTGGGTGGTGCCGGTACCGGGGCGACCGAGGATAGATACGGCCTCTTCGGAGTTATTCTACGAGCTGGCGTGGGTGACGAAGCCTGTCACTGTGAAAGCGCCAGGGACGAGGGGGATGCTGCACGGGGGCACTCAAGGTGTCACAGTTGTCGAGCGCGCGCAGGTGGGACCATATGATGCCACTGTTCTGGCAGCAACGGATTCGGCGGCCCTCGCGGGTTGGCTGCGGGAGCATGGGTACCGGATGCCGGGCGAGGCGGAGGAGGTGCTGGAGAGCTATGTGGCGCGGGGGTGGTACTACGTGGCGCTGCGCATCGATACTGCGCGATTGCAGAGCGACTTGCTGGAGAAGCTGAGAGGGGCCGAACCAGGGATCGGGACTCTGGAGGAGGCGCCGCAGCGACTGGCGGAGCTGCTGGTGGGATTGGCGGCGAGCAGAGGCGCAGGGGGGCAAGAAGTGGCACGGGCAGTCAGCGAGGCCATGGACGGGGCATCTGGGAGGGGTGAAGAGGGACGCGGAGTTCACGGCCGGAGTCTCCACGGCGAGATGATGCTCATCGCCTATGACCGTGCCGTGAGGGCCGGAGATCCGTTTGAAGAGGGACCCATGCAGGTCCCAGGCGTGCAGGTGTGTCTGGAGACCTGCGTCCAGATGCATGGCGCATCGGCGGTGAAGGCAGCGGCGAGGGAAGCAGGGATCAGCGGTGACGGGTCGGTGGCAGAGCTGGCCGAGAAACTCGCAGCGATAGCTAACCGCGACCTGCGGAGGAATGTGCCGTACACCGAGTCGGAATGGATGTGCTGGCCCAAGTTCGTGGCGCACTTCCGGCCGGGGAAGCCCATCGACTGGCCTGGGTATGAGCGTGACTACGAGGCGGCGCGACGGCTGGCACAGGAGTATTGGAGACTGCCACCAGCGCCTCGGGAGGAGTTGATCGCCCGACGTGGGGAGGAGCTCGGGATCGCGACAGACAGCATGATCGGCGGCGCGGCCGTCACATTGCTGGAATCGGTGAAGCTCCGTGGTGAGCTGTACCACCGGACCCGGGAGGCGGTGATGGAAGCGGTTGGCGCGGTGGAGAAGGCGCTTTCGTCGGGAAGCATCGAGCCGCTGCTGCTGGAGTTCGAGAGCAGGAGCCTGGTGTATCCGTTGTACATCACGAGTCTCAGTCCGGGTCAAACCGACATACAATTGTACGTCCTCGCCGATCATCGCGTGCAAGCCAGTGGTTACAGAACAGTCTATGAGCAGGAGTTCAGGACAGCCTTTGCCGGGATGCTGGATGAAGAGAGACTGAAGTACGCTCCGGTACTCACCAGGTTCGTGTCGCAGGGCCGGGAGTACCTGACTGAGCTGCGGGGTGAGCTACACGCCAGGGAGATGACGAGAGACGTCACCTTTGCGCGGGCAGAGACAGACGACGAGTTTCGAGAGACGGTGATGGCCGATGGGAGAGTAATCGTTGAAGTGCCAGCAGAGCATTTCCTGCAGTCGTTGGCGTGGTTCGTCGCGTTTGGGCTGGCCGCGCTGGTACTTGGTATAATGATCGGGCGCGCGCTGATGCCGAAGAATCGAGTGTCGCAGTAGGGCGGTCCGGCGTGTTGCACTGGGCAGGCGGCCGCACTGGGTTTCGCGCTGATGACCCTTCGTGAAGAGGGAGGTCATCCGATGAAGAGGGGACGAGCGTTGTTCCTGGTGGTGGCGAGCATCCTGGGGCTTGCCTTGGGCGCCCTGGGAGCGGGCGAAGATGAGGATGCTCGGCTCTTGCGGATGAAGTCGTGGGCGGCTTGCCTTGAAGCCGGGACGCAGGCGTACCAGCAGCACCACTTCGCGGAGGGGGAGGCGCTGCTGGCGCGGGCAGTGGCGGAGGCGGAGAGCTTTGGGCCGCAAGACCCGCGGGTCGCCGAGAGCCTGACGGCGCTGGCCGACTGCTATCGCATGCAGCGCAAGTACGAGGAGGCGGAGGCCTGTTGCCTGCGAGCGCTCCGGATTGAGGAGAAACGCCTTGGGTCCGATGATCCCGAACTTGTGCTCGTGCTGAGCAAGTTAGGGCAAGTGCTCCGCGACCAGCGCAGATTCGAGGAGGGGGAGGAACCATACCGGCGCGCGCTCGCGCTGCAAGAGCAGGTCTTGCGGGCCCAGGAGGAGACCTTGGGGCCGGACCATCTGGACCTGATCGAGACCCTGGAAGTGCTTGGCGACATCAGCGGCGCGATGGCAGGGCCGTGGGAGGAAGAGCCATATCGCAAGCGGCAGTTGGAGATCTGCGAGCGGGCGCTCGCGCAACGTGAGAGGGAGTTCGGGCCGGAGCATCCTGTGGTGGCGGAGGCGCTGGTTGCGAGGGCCGAAGTCTTGCGGGGGCCGGATGCGCGGGAGGAAGCGGCGCGTCTCTATGAGCAGGCGCTGGCGATCCGGGGGAAGGAACTTGGGCCAGACCACCCAGAGTTGGCTGACATGCTGGAGAAACTGGGTGACCTGTACGCCACCCGCGGCAAGCACGCCGAGGCCCTGCCGTTCTACCAGCGGACGCTGGCGATTCGAGAGAACGCGGCGGCCGTGGACTATGCCGGGCTCGAGGCGGCCCTGGGTCGCGTTGCCGATGTGTACCTCCAGCTCGGCATATACCGGCAAGAGAAGGCGGCTTTCCGGCGACGGATTGAGCTGAAGGAGCACTTCCTGGCGAGGCAGGAGGAAGAGCTCGGATGTGAGCATGCAGCAGTGGCGTTTAGGGTTGAGGGCCTGGCGAAGCTTTATCAGATCGCGGGGTCGCGGGCTGACCTGGGGAAAGCGGCTGCTCTCTACCAGCGGGCGCTCAGGACAAAGGAGCGGTGGCTCGGCCGGGAGCATCAGGGGCTGGCGAGGACCCTCAGCGACCTGGCGTGGGTGTACTTCCATCAAAGAGAGTATGGCGAAGCAGCGCCTTTGCTGACCCGGGCGGTGGCGATCCGCGAGAAGGCTGCGGGCCAGGAGTACCCAGAGGTGAGTGATCTGCTGCGACGGCTCGCGGACGTCTGCTCCGCGCAGGGGAAGGGGGTGGAGGCAGCGGAGGCCCGCAGGCGAGCGCGCGAGGCCAAGCTGAAGAAACAGATCGCGTTCGCCCAGGAACACCCCGATCCGGACTCCCCGATGTCGGCGGATCCGGTGATCGAGCTGGCCCGACTCTACCGGTCGGAAGGGAGGCTGGCGGAGGCGCGGGCTCGCTGCGAGCAGGCATTGGGAATGAAAGAGGAACAGCTCGGTCCGGAACATCCCGATCTCGTGGGCATTCTCGACGCGCTGGCCGAGATGGCGTACGCCCAGGGGAAGGCGGAGGAGGGGAAGGCTTACCACGAGCGCGCGCAGGCGATCCATCAGGCGGGACTGCGGGGCACGGGAGAAGCGACGGTCGGGCTGATGGAGGAGTTGGGCACAAGTGAGGGGAGGGCGAGGGCCAGGGCGCTGGTGATCGAGGCGCAGGAGGCGCTGCGGATTGCCGGGGGCTACGGGGTGAAGCGCCCGGGGAGCCCGGAGAGTAAGGCAGATGACCGGCTGGTGGAGCTGCGGCGGGAGCTGGTGGCGATGGGGCAGGCCGCGGTGATGGCGCTGCTGGATGCACCGGAGGACGACAGAGGGAGGCAGATAGGGGACTGGCAGCGGGAGACGATCCGGCGGATCGGTAGCCGGGCAATCCCTGCGCTTGCGGCGGCTTTGCGCGATCCGCGGGACGATGTGAGAGAGACCGCGCTTCGCTGTCTCGTTGACATGGATGATCCCAGTGCGGCGCGAGCCATCGCGGAGGCGCTGGCCGAACCTGACTCGCCCATACGGGAGCATCTGGGGGAGCGTCCTTTCTACCTCCGCAAAGGGCTGGCGGAGGACCGCCGCATGGTGGATGTGCTCCTGGGCGTATGGGGGACGAAAGGCGGGGTGGCGGGCCAGAGGCCGCGGATACCCGACACGCGCGAAGCCAGGGAGACACTGCTAGAGATTATTGGAGAATGGGAGGCGAAAACCGAGGAGGCGGAAAGGACAATCCGTGAGGCCGCCCGGGTCCGCCGGAGTCTGATTCGCCCGCTGTACGAGCTTGGAGGAGAGGCCGCTATTGAACAACTTGTGCGTGAGATGGAGAGTCGGCAGGAAGAGGTACGCGGGTCGGCGATGTACTGGCTGAAGCAGATGGATGACAGCGCGGCCGAGCCGGTAGCACGACTGCTCTATCACAATGACCCCGAGGTGCGGCGCGCGGCGCTGTCTGTGCTGAGGAGGGTTGGGGTTCCGGAGGAATCGTATCCGGAGGTCTTCTCACAGGTGTACGAATCGGAAGTTCGAGGAGCGGCGCTGGGGATTCTCCCGAGGCTGAATCCGGAGAAAGTAGTGCCGTGGCTGCTGGACGAGCTAGCACGAATGCCCCCGGTGCCTGACGAGTCGATCCAGAAGCAGCGGGTCGAACTGGTGCGGACACTTGGGCGGGTAGGGGATGCGAGAGCGACGGAGCCCCTGATGGCGATCCTAAGGGATCGAGAAGAGCCGGCTGAACTGCGGCGCGCTGCCTTTGGGGGCCTTGCCTGGCTGGATGCGCCGGGGGTGGCGGAGGCCGCAACCGATATACTCGGCGATCCCGAGCAAGTGCGCATCGTGATGGATCGCTATTCGCGCGAGCTGCATGTGGTGGTTGAAGATCCCGTCGCCTTCTACCTGGGAGTCCTGGCGAGCCATCCCGATCCGCACGCGCGCAACGATGCTATCTGGGCGTTGGGGAGGCTGCATGATCCGCGAGCGGTGGAGCCGATCGTTCGGGTGCTGCAAGGCGAGCCGGCCGAGGCGGAGGAGACCCGTGTGAACCTTCGCGGATCGGCTGCGTGGGCGCTGGGGGAGATTGGGGACTCTAGGGCCGTGCCGGCGCTGTTGGAGTTTGCGTCGAGGCGAACGCGGGAAGAGGGCCGCTTCCCTTGGTGGGCAGTGGAGGCGCTCGGGAAGATCGGGGATGAGCGGGCGCGCGAGCCGCTGCGGAGGATGCTCGGAGAGGCCGAGCCGGGCAGCTACGATGAGTACTACTTGGCGGTGGCGTTGGGGAATCTCGGGGAGGGTTCGGTCATCCCTGTGCTAAAGGAGCGGATGAAGAACAGCGGGCACGGAGATGGTTTGCCGCCAGGGTGCCCCCATTACGAGCAAGCCGAACAGGCGGCGCAGGCGCTGGCGCGGATTGGGGAGGAGGCGGTGCCGGTATTGCTGGATGCGCTGGACTGGCAGTACGAGCATACGGCCGACTATGCGGCGCTGGCGCTCGGCGAGATTGGGGATGTGCGGGCGCTCGGACCGTTGATCGGCCTGCTGGATCGCCGCAGCTACCGTACGCGGCACCATGCGGCGGTGGCGCTGGGTGAGTTGGGCGATCCTGCGGCGATCACCCATCTGTGGGGAGCCACTCGTGATCCGAGCGCTTACGTCAGAGTTGGGGCGGCGGAGGCGCTGTGGAGGTTGGGGGAGGTGGAAAGCCTGTCCGTCATGACAGAGGTTCTGCGAGATGGTGGAGAGGACTGGGAGCGCGAGGAGGTGGTGGCGGCTCTCGGCCGGATTGGTGGCGCACAGGTGATTCGTGCGCTGGAAGAGGCACTCTCTGATGCGGCGTTCCAGGTGCGCTGGGCCGCCAGGAAGGCTCTGCGGGGCCTGGAGGAGCAGTAGTAGCAGGCGACCGCACTGAGTTTCGCGCTGATGACCCTTCGTGAAGAGGGAGGTCATCCGATGAAGAGGGGACGAGCGTTTGCGCTGGCGGTGCTAGGCCCGCTCGCGGCGTGTTGTGTGGCGAGCGGGGACGGGAAGTTCTTCAGCGCGGCGGATGATGTGAGGGAGCCGAATCAGAAGGCGCTGCTGTGGCTGGAGGACGGCCGGGAGACGCTGATCCTCCAGGTGAAGTATGAGGGGGGGGCGGGGGACTTCGGGTGGGTGGTTCCCGTCCCGGGCCGGCCGAAGGTTGACACGGTTCCCAGTAGGCTTTTCCTCGATCTGGCGCGGATCACGAGGCCTGCGTTCGGCGCGGCTGGTGGTGGCGGAAGGATGGGCGGCGGGGCGGGCGGGAGACCTGGAGTGACTGTGTTGGAGGAGGTGGAGGTGGGTCCGTACGATGCTACGGTGCTGGCGGCGACAGATCCGGAGGCGCTGGCCGGCTGGCTGGGGGAGCGCGGGTACAAGATGCCGGAGGGGGCGGCCGAGGTGCTGAAGAGCTACACGGACCGGGGCTGGTACTACGTGGCGCTCCGGATCGACGTCGCGCGCCTGAGAAGCGAGACGCTGGCAGCGCTTCAGAAGATCGCCCCCGAGATCAAGAGACTGGAGAACGCGCCTGGGCGCTTGGCGGAGCGTGTGGTGCGGACTGCGGACAGGGGAGACGCAGCGGAAATGGAGCGTTTAGTTGGGGGCATGGCGGCGGCTGGCGTGCGCATGGTGAAGTACCTGGGGATGCAGTACGAGGTGCTGGCGGAGGTGGGGTATCCGTTCGTGCAGGGCCCCGTTCGGGAGGAGGATGCGGAGGCGTATGTGGAGGCGTGCGTGGAGGAGTGGGGGGAGGAGCGGGTGCTCGCGGCGGCGGGAGAGGCGGGCCTGTGCGAAGACGGGACACTGGGGTCCGTTCAGCGGGAGATTCTGGAGCGCGTCAACCGCGATCTGCTGGAAGGGGGAAGGAGCGGCAGCACCAGTCTCGGGCGGATGCAGCGCGCGCTGATAGGCAAAGGGCCCGACACAAGCGGGCGGCGGGCCCGGCTAGGGCAGAACGAGAAGGCGGCAAGAGAACTGATGGCCGCGTGCCGCGCGGTGCCGCCACCTGCTGGGGATGCGGAGACTTACGTGAGGTGGGAGCGACTGGCGCAGCGGTCGGAGGGCGAGAGTGGATGGCCGCTGCTTGGGGAAGGGACGAGAAGGCTGGTGCGCGCGGCGATGGCACGGTACGAGCTATACGAGAAGGCGCGGAGCGGGGTGAGGTGGGCCGTCGAGAGGGCGGAGTGGGCGCTGGCGTCAGGGATGATAGAGCCGCTGCGCCTGGACTTCGACACCCGGGCGTTGGTCTATCCACTCTACATCACCAGCCTCGGCGGGGGCGTGACGGACATCCAGCTCTATGTGTTGTCAGATCATCGAATGGTTGCGAGGGGAGAGCGCGGCCGCTATCAGCGGCGATTCACAACGAGCTTCGCGGGGATGCTGGACGCAGAGGCGTTGAAGGCAGCGCCGACGCTTGCGGAGTTGGTGCGGGATGGGCGGACGTTTCTGACAGAGCTGCGTACGAAGCTCGCAGCGGAGGAGATGACTGACGACGTCGCGTTCGCGCGCGCTCCGACGGACGCGGCGTATCGGGAAGAAGTAACTGCGGAGGAGCTGGCTCGCCGAGCGGCCGGGCCTCGGGGAGTCGGCCGCGGGTTGGGTCCGAGAGACAGGCAGTCAGGTCGGGTTCCGCTGCGGGACAAGGAGGAACTCGGCGATGCTCCATTGACGGAGCCAGAGTTTCTGCTGCTCGGGATTCTGGCGGGATTGGCGGTGATTGTGGTCGGGCGGGGCCTGCTGCGGCGGGCGGCGGGGCGCCGAGGTTCATGAGGCCGCCGTCGGCGGGAGGGGAAGCTCGATAGGCGGGGCGAAGCTGTGGCGGTGAGATGGCGAGTCGAATCATAATTCATGTGGACATGGACGCGTTCTACGCGGCGGTGGAGCAGCGAGATCGACCGGAGCTGAGGGGACGGCCGGTCATCGTCGGGGGGACGCCGCAGGGACGGGGGGTAGTGTCGACCGCGTCATACGAAGCGCGGAAGCTCGGTATCCACTCGGCAATGCCGGCGGCGCAGGCGGTGAGGCTTTGCTCGCACGGGGTGTTTCTTCCCGTTGACATGCGGAAGTACCGCCAGGTCTCCGCGGAGGTCATGGCGATTCTGGCGCAGCATGCGGACTTGATGGAGCAGATCTCCATCGATGAAGGATTCCTGGATGTCACGAGTCACGCGCGGGACTTCGCCGCGGCGGAACGGATCGCCAAAAGGATCAAGCGCGCGATCAGAGGGGAACTCAAGCTGACGGCGTCCGTCGGGGTGGGTCCGAACAAGTTCCTGGCGAAGCTGGGATCGGACCTGCGGAAGCCGGATGGGCTGGTAGTCGTGAGGCCGCACGAAGCGGAGCAGTTCCTTGCGCCGCTGCCGGTTGGGAAGCTGTGGGGTGTGGGGCCGAAAACGGAGAAGCGGCTGCAGGAGCGGGGCCTGAGGACGATGGGAGATGTGGCGCGGGCGCCGACCGAGCAGCTGCGAGCGCTGCTGGGGGCGTGGGGGGATGTCGTTCACGAGTTGTCGCGGGGGATCGACGATCGGCCGGTGGAGCCCGTGCGGGAGGCGAAATCGGCGAGCGCGGAGGAGACCTTCCCGCGAGACCTGGGCCATGTGAAGGATATGCGGAAGGCGCTTGCGGACCTGAGCCGGGAGGTGGCGAGCCGGCTCCAGGCAGAGGAGGTGCGGGCGCGCACGGTCGCGATCAAGGTGAGATTCGGAGATTTCCGGACGATCACGCGGCAGACGACACTGACTGAGGCAACTGACCAGGCGGCGGCGCTGCGGCAGACGGCTTATCAGTTGCTCGACGGGGTGGATAGGGGAGGAGAGGGGATTCGACTACTGGGCGTGCGGGGGTCGGGGTTGGAGCACGCGGCGGGTCAGCTTTCGCTGTTCGACGAGCGCGCGCAGCGGCGGGGGCAGTTGGAGAAGACGCTGTCGTACATCCGGAGACGGTTCGGGCCGGAGGCGGTGAGGTGGGCGAGACAGCAGAAGGGGTGAGGGGGAGCCGCTGTGCACACGGGGTGGCGTCACGATGAGGCTGCTGGTCTTCGCGGCGGAGATCATGCAAGCGTTCCTAGGACGGAAAACGTAGAGACAAAGCACCCCGCGGGAGCGTCTAATGGGATGGTCTGAGCATGTGCGAGGGAGTGTGACGATGAGACGCTGGTGGTGGATGCTGGTGTTATTGGCCGCGGTCGGCGCGGGAGTGATCGTCACGGCGAGCGGACAGCCTCATCCTTTGGCTCGCTACGGAAACAGCAAGCTGGTGACAGGCGAGTGGGCGTTCAACTTCGCCACGTATCAAGAGCCGATTCTCGTGTTGGCTGACGAGGGTCCGATCACGGGATTCGCATTCGGACCAGGGAGAGCAGAGGTAGCCTACTGCGCGCCGGTCGGCCAGCAAGGGCGGTGGGGCCTGTGGGTGGTGGCCACATCGTTTCCACCACCGCAGGCGCGCGGGTATCCGTTTACGAAGAGAAGCGCGACTCGGCGCCTGCTGTGGACGGCGCCGGAGGGAGCGAGGCTGCGCGGGCCGGTGTGGTGGGCTCCGGATGGGTCGAGGATCGCGGTGCGGGCAGACACGGAGGAGTCGAGCGATGTGGTGGCGGTGGACTATGGGAGCGGGCAACCGATGTGGCTGTGCCGGAACATGCCAGTGATTGACCTCGTGTCGGATCCGCGGGCGAAGCGAATAGCCTACGTGACTGAGGAGGATACAGGCCGGGTGGTGTGGCTTCAGACCGTTCCGCCGGGCGAGGCGCGGCGGCTCGGCGAAGGGGGATTCAACCTGAGGTGGTCGCTGGACGGTGGGTCGCTGAGGTGGCTGCGGCCGAGTTCGGAGGAGACATGGGTCGAGAGAACCTGGGACGCGGACACCGGGGAAGTGAGCGAAGCGAACCCTCACCCGGCGCGGGCGGGCGGAGCCATGTGGTCGCCGGATGGGCGGTTCTGCGCGACCCTTGAGCCGTCGGCAGAAAGCGAAGGGGAGCGGGTAGTCATCTATCCGACGAGCGGCACGGTCGGGGAGAGGGTGCCCCTGCCGTACGTGCAGCCAAAGCGACTCCTCGGATGGTCGCCAGACAGCCGATTGCTCTTGGTGCTCGGCGAGAGCGATTTTCCGGTTGCCGTGGCGCCGCGGCCGATTGCGGAGGGAATCCGGCCCATTGCGGAGCTTCGCCGCGGCTACTCTTCCGAGAGGGCGAGCATCGCTGGGCCGCCGATCGATCCGCAGGCGGGTTCGCCCTCATGGTCCTCTGGGTGCGACCTGCTGGCGTACGTGGTTGCCGAGCCATCGGACTCTGCGCGTCAACTGCGGAAGACGGAATACCCCCACGGGTGTCTGGTAGCGGCCCCGATCAGCCGAGAACACCTGGAGCCCACTACACGGGCAAAGGAGGAGCCAGACCGGGTGGTCTACAACATGAAGAACGTCGCGCTGGGGTTCCAGATGTACCTGGCCGACAACAACGATGTCTTCCTACCGACTGGCGACAGCGAAGAGGCCTGGTGGATTCTCGATCCCTACATGTACAGTCGGAGCGTGTTCATGCGGCCGGGGACGGAGGACGAGATGGTGGTGCAGTATCTGGTGCCACCCGGGGTGCGGCTCGTCGAGGTTCAGGACCCCTTCAGCATGCCAATAGCGGTTGTGGACTATCACCCGGATTTCTACGTCATCGCCTATGGGGATGGGCACGTGAAGATGTTCGAGAAGGAGGGGGCGTACTGGGAGAAGTGGGAGGCTTGGTGGCGGGAGTTCGAGGAGAAGCGGGAAGGGGAGGGGCGCTGAGCGCGTCGGCCTGCAAAGGGCCGACGGCTGCGCTAGGGCGATGGTTCAGCCGAAGGGGTTTGGGTGGAGGTGAGCTTGCCGGCGAGGGCTCTGACCACGTCGCCCGGGAGAAAGCGGTGGAACGCGCGCGAAGCGACAAGCCGGATGCCTAGTTGGTGGCGGCCGCACGGCCGACGCTGATGTAGTCGAAGCCGAGCTGAGCCATGCGGTCGGGGTGGTAGATATTGCGGCCGTCGATTATCAGGGGTCGGCGCATGAGCCGCTTCAGCCGCGCCAGGTCGAGGTGCCTGAACTCGTTCCATTCGGTGGCGACAACGAGCGCGTCCGCGCCTTCTGCGGCATCATAGGGGCTCTGGCTGAAGGTGACCTCGGGGAGCAGAGGGCGCGCCTTGGGCATGGCTGCCGGATCGTAGGCCCGCACCTGCGCGCCCGCGGCGAGGAGGGAGCGAACTAGCTCGATGGCCTTGGCCTCACGCAGGTCATCGGTGTTGGGCTTGAAGGAGAGGCCGAGGACGGCAATGGTGGCTTCCCGCAGGTCGGGAAGGGCTTCCCGCATACGGTCGAGCAGGTGGGGAACTCGCTGGCGGTTCACCTCGATGACCGCCTCCAGCAGACGGAAGGGCGCGCCCGTGGCTTTGCTGGCAGCGGCGAGCGCCTCGGTGTCCTTAGGGAAACATGATCCCCCGTAGCCGAGGCCGGGATTGAGGAAGTGGGGGCCGATGCGCTCGTCGGCCGCCATACCCTTTATCACCTGGGTGATGTCCGCGTCCACGCGCTCGCATAGATCCGCGACGCTGTTGATGAAGGAGATCTTCATCGACAGGAACGAGTTGGAGGCGTACTTGACCAGCTCCGCGCTATTGAGGTCCATCAGCAGAACTTGCCTCTCGAGGGGGACGTAGAGTTCGAGCAGCTTGATCGCGGCCTTGTGGTTGCTGCAGCCAATGACAATCCGATCGGGGCGGAGCGAGTCGGCGACGGCCGATCCCTCGCGAAGGAACTCAGGATTGGAGATCACCTCGAACGGCAGGCCCGGGGGAACGTGACGCGCCAGTATCTCGCGGACAATATCACCGGTCCCGACGGGCACTGTGCTCTTGTTGACGATGAGCGCGCTGCCAGTGAGGTTGCGGGCGATCTCCTCGGCGGCTGCGCGGACGCGGGCCAAGTCGGCCTCACCGTTGGGACCCGGAGGAGTGTCCACGCACAGGAAGATGACATCCGCGCTGGGGATCGCCTCTGGGTACTTTGATGTGAACCGAAGCCGGCCGTCAGCTTGGCTGCGTTCGACCAGCTCCTGCAGGCCGGGCTCGAAGAAGGGGAGGCGGCCCCCGCGGAGCGCCTCGACCCTATCCTGGTCTACGTCGAGGCAGATCACCTCGTTGCCGAGATCGGCGAAGACGGCTGCGGTTACGAGTCCAACGTGTCCGGCACCAATGATGCAGAGGTTCATGGCTCGGCGCTCCCTGTTGGAGGTGATGAGAGGGCATTCGCACGGCGCCACACGGCGCAGCCGCCTCGGGAAAATAGATGCCCGCCTTCTATTGGCTCACGGCTGGCGCTTCTCGACGACGCCTACGGAGGAGTTCGCTGCATTTGTCGGCTCCTCCTGCGGAACACCTCGGAGCAGGTGAAGCGTGCCCAAGGTTAGTGTTCCCAGGCGTGGGGCGCCGCGAGAGCGACGGGGTAGGTGTGGATGTTGTGCGCGGGGCAGGGGGACTTGAGGAGAGGCGACGAGGGGAGGGGCGCTGAGCGCGTCGGCCTGCAAACGGCCGACGGCTGCGCTATGGCGATGATTCAGCGGAAGGGGTTCGGGTGGAGGTGAGCTTGCCGGCGAGGGCCTTCACCACGTCGGCGCGGGAGATGATCCCCACCAGCTTCCCGTCTTCGAGGACCGGCACGCGGTTGATTCTTCTGACAGAGAGCAGGAAGGCTATCTCCTGAAGAGACTCGTCCACGCTGACCGCGACGACGTCCCTCGTCATGACCGACTCGACGGTATGCTGGCCGGGTCTCGACATGAGGAGATCGGCCTCCGTGACGATTCCCACCACCCGCCCGAGATAATCGACGACCGGGACGCCGCTGAACGTGCTCTGGGCGAGGAGTTCTGTCAGGTCCTCCAGGCTTGTGTCGGGTGCGACGGTCACCACAGACGCAGTCATTATGTCGCGCGCGGCCAGGGACAAAGACATGATACTCCCTCCGCTTCACCTTATTCCATGAAGTCATTCGGCGTCCGGGCACAAGTTCTTGACCGCGGCGAGCAGTCTGCGCCTCGCTGACTGCAAATGAGGCCGCGCGGGGTCTCTGGCCCGGACGTGGGGGGCGCTCGCCCGCCGGCGCTGCTCACGGGCTGTCAGGCAGCAGGCGCGCGACTTCGGCAACAGAGGTGACGCCTTCGGCCGCCTTGCGGAGGCCGTCAGCGGCGAGGGATGCGCGGTTGGCAGAGAGAAGTGGTTTCTGGGCGAACATGCGAGACCTTGCTGAGCGACCACTTCTGTGTGCCGCACTCGCCTTCGGGGCCGGGATTGCGTTGGCCGCGGGGCATGGCGTGTTGGGAATCTGGGTGGCAGCGGGAGTGATGGGCGTCGGTCTGCTGGGATGGGCAGTGCAGAGGAAGGGGGCGTGGGGAGGAGTGGTCGGGCTGGCCGCGGCGGGCGCGGTAGGGGGAATCGCGTTCACGCTGAGTGGGACGCGGGGGGCGGCAGATGTTTCGATGCTGCCGGAGGGCGGGCAGACGCTTGTGGGAACGGTGGCGGGGGCGCCGCGGTACGCAGATGGCGTGTGGCGTTTCGTGCTGGAGGTGGAGTCGCACGAGGATGGGGCGCGGAGTGAGCCGATAGTAGGGCGGGCATATGTCCGGCTGAGATCCGCGGAGCGGATGGAGCGCGGAGAGCGATGGCGGCTGACGGGGAAGCTGCGAGCAGTGCGGGAGGCGAGGAACCCAGGAGGGCGGTCAGAGACGGCGCGGCTTGGATCGTTGGGTGTGACGGCGGTGCTGATGGTGGGGACGGGGGAGCTGGCGGAGCTGCTGGGGGAGGGGAGGATGGGACCAGTGTCGGCGCACGCGTACGCGGCGCAACGCAGGGCGCTCTCGCTGCTGGAGCGGTATGTGTCCGGGCCCTACCGCGAGCTTGCGGCCGCGGTGGCGGCGAGTGTGATCTTCGGTGTGCATGCAGCGCCGCCGCCTCCGGAGATCATGGAGATGTTCCGGCGGGCGGGGACCATTCACTTGCTGGTGGTGTCAGGGGCGATGGTTTCGATGGTGTTTGGGATGGTGTTTCTCCCGGGCGCGATTGGCGCGGGGTGGAGACGGTTACAGACCGAGCGGGAGGCGGGCTGGCCCGTGACAGGGCGGGGCCGGGTACGAATGCGACCGGGTGTGTGGGCGGCGGTGATTGGGATGCTGGTGGTGACGTACTACGCAGTGCTGACGGAAGGCGGTCAGGCAGTGGCGCGGGCGGGGATCATGGGAGTGCTCGTGGGGATGGCGCTGGTGCTGCGGCGGGTGCCCGCGGTGGCGCGGGAGCATGGGCTCAATCTGGATCGGTACACGCTGTTGGCGGCGGCCGCAATGGGCATATTGGCGGTGAAGCCGGGGGCGTTGTTTCAGGCGGGGTTCCAGCTCTCGTTTGCGGCGGTGTGGGCGATCATCTACCTGACGCCGAAGGCCGCGCCTCTGGTGGGCTGGCTGCCGAGGTGGGTGGGCTGGACGGCGGTGGCGACGGTTGCCGCGCAGTTGGCGACGTTTCCGATCCTGGCGTGGCACTACGGGCAGGCGCCGATTGCGGGGTTCGGGGCGAATCTGCTGGCGGTGCCGCTGGCCGCGGTTGTGTTGGCAGGCGGGATGGCCACTTGTGGGCTGGGAGTTGTCGTGCCGTGGCTGGCGCCACTTGCGGGATGGGTGACGGGTCTCGCGTCGCGCTGGATGGTGTGGGTGAGCGGGGCGTTCGGGTCGCTGCCAGGGGCGACGGTGGAGGTGGGGAGGCCGGGGATTGGTGCTATAATCGTGTGGTACGGGGGGATGGTAGCGTTGGGGTGGATGCTCGGGAGGTTGGGGGAGGGCGCTGGACGGAGCGAGTCGGTGTGAGCGCGAGGAGACGATGATGCTCTGTCCCGTCGTCCCGATGAGATTTATCGCGAATCAGAAGCTGGCGGGCAGACCGAAGGTTGATGAGGCCGGCGCGGGAGCGAGTTCCGCTGCTAGTTTTTCTCTGCGCTGCCAATGCGCTGCGGCGCGCACAGGCGTGCGCGCCCTACAGCAAGGCAGGGAGGATAGGGAACGCTACGGAGGAGGGAGAGAGGTAGTGCGCTGGCGCGCTCGGGCGAGGGTGCAAGGTATCGTGAGTGCGGGGCTCGGCAGTCGCTGTAGGGCTGGCACGCCTGTGCCAGCCGAAGGTGACCCATGAAACGGCGGAGACACCTGCAGCGGCTGGAGCGCGTGTATGCGGACCTGCGCGGGCCGGTGTTCTTCTTGACTTGCTGCACGCACCGGCGGGTACGGGTGCTAACGACCAATCCCATTCCCGGAATGCTGGTGATGAGCTGGAAGGAGGCCAAGGATGTTCACGGTTGGCTCGTGGGCCGCTACGTGATCATGCCGGACCACGTGCATTTCTTCGCGGCTCCCGCGAGGGATGGCGCGAAGAGCCTGGGCCGTTTCGTGAGTAGCTGGAAGACGTGGAGCGGGAACCGGATCCGCGCTATCGCACCTTCGTTTCGATGGCAGAGGGAGTTCTTCGATCATCTGCTGCGGAGCGAGGAGTCGTACCAGCAGAAGTGGGAATACGTGAGAGCGAATCCCGTGCGAGCTGGACTTGTGGGCTCGGCCGACGAATGGCCATATCAGGGCGAAGCCAATGCCCTGATGTGGTAGCTGCGGCGCGCACAGGCGTGCGCGCCCTACAGCAGCCCTGCTAACCGAAAGGAATGGCATATGAGAGTGAGGCAATGCAGTGGTGACTACGGGAGCAGAGGTCTCCTGTTCTTGTTGTGGGCTTTCGTCATGGGGGTGATCGTGATGGCGAACACACTAGCCGGTGGTGATGCATTGGCGGCAGAGGAAGGCGGGGAGGTGAAGGCCTGGGTGATGAGGCCGACGGTGGCTGTGCGACTGGACGATCTACCGCCGGCGCAGCCGGTGAACGTGATCGACTGGGCGGCCGCGCGTCAGGAGTACGAGCACGTGCAGGTATGTCTCAGAAGCGATGGGCCGGTAGCAGGGTTGCGCGTGGTGCTTGACGATCTCAAAGGGCCGGAAGGGGCGATCGGCAGGGACAACCTTTCGTGGCGACAAGTGGGCTACGTGGACTGCAAGCCGATTCCCGAGGACTATGGGGAATGGCTTTGGTACACGGCCGAACCCGGGTGGTGGCCGGATCCGCTGCTGGAGGTGGAGGACTTCGACCTGGAGGCGGGGGTGACACAGCCGGTGTGGATCACGGTTCACGTGCCAGCAGACACGGCTGCTGGCGTGTATGAGGGGATAGCGAGGGTGGTGTCCGACACTGGGCAGGTCGCAGAAATCTCGATCAAGCTGGAAGTATGGCCGCTCGACCTGCCCAATCCGGGTCAGTTCGACACCGTCTTCAGCTTCTACTACGCGTTCGAGAACGATCCCGACTGGCAAGATGCCATGACCGGGATCTATGGGGAGTTCAGCGCGGAGCTGAAGCGGGCGTACTTCGAGCTTCTGGGTCGGCACAGAATCCCGGCGGATCACCTGTACCTGCAAGGCCCTCGGCCGGTGGAGGACTACGAGCTGCTGCTGAAGTGTGGCGGGAAGCGGTTCAACCTGACCTATGCCGCGGACAAGGCGGAGGACATTCCCAAGATGCTCGACAGCATCGCGCCGACCATCGAGGAGCTGAAGAAGAAAGGCATCCTGGAATACGCCTACGTGTATGGGTTCGACGAAAAGCCGGCGCAGTCCGAGCCGGTGATACGGGAGGTGTTCGGGGCGATAAAGGATAGGTGGCCGGACATGCGCACCATGGCGGTGCTCAACTGGGAGCCGGCGGTTGATATGCCGATCGACACCTGGGTGATCCTGTATGACCGCCACAATCCGGAGGCCGCGGCCAGGTGGCGACAGGCAGGCAAGGAGTACTGGTGGTACCACTGCTGCGGGCCGGTTGACCCGCACATGAACACCTTCGTGGAGAAGGCGCGGGTCAACGGACGGCTGATGATGTGGCTGGCGGCAGCTAACGAGGTAACAGGGTGGCTGTACTACACAATCAACGGATGGGGAGGAGACCGCAAGATCGTCGAGCGAGAAGGGAAGGGGCCGCGGACGGACTTCGATCCGGCCACGTGGCGTTACTCCAATGGTGACGGTAACTTCATCTATCCGGGAGCCAAGGGGCCACTGAGCTCGACGCGCCTTGAGAATCTGACCGATGGCATCGAGGACTGGGAGATGTTAGCGCAGCTGAGGGCGAGGTCGCCGAAGGGGGAGGACGGCGCGGCCGGTGACATCGTCTCGGATCTCACCGCGCGGCTGGTCAGGAGCTCGACGGACCGCACACCGGACCCGGAACTGCTGGAGGCAACGCGCCGGGATGCCGCCAGAAGGCTGATCGAACTCAGCCAGTAGGGCAGCACGGTACAGACAGGTGGCCCACACGGAGGCTGAGCCGTGTGGCACTCCGCTATGAGGCTCGAGGGATAGAGTGAGGCCGACTCGGGAACGGATTCTGCTGCTGGTGCTGCTGGCCGCGGTGGTGGCGGTATGGTGGCTGGCGTGGGGGGAGATATCGGCGGGGCTGACGATCACGGTGCTGGATGTGGGGCAGGGGGACTGCATTCTGGTGCAGGCGCCAAGCGGGAAGACAATGCTGATAGATGGTGGGGGGCTGCCGGGGCAGCAGGCGGGGGGATGGGACATCGGGCGGGAGGTGGTGGTGCCGGCGCTGATGGCGCGGCGGGTGAGAAGGATCGATGTGCTGGTGGTGACTCATCCGGACGAGGATCACATCGGGGGGCTGGCGGCGGTGGTGGAGGCGGTGCCGGTGGGGATGGTGCTCGATCCTATGCTGGCGTGTGACAGTGGTAGCTACGAGCGGCTGTACGAGGAGATTGAGGAGCGCGGGATCACGACTCACAGAGCGACGGAGGGGCAGCGGCTGAATCTGGGTGATGGCGTGTTTGCAGAGGTGCTCAATCCGCCCGATCTGAGGCTCACGGGGACGGGGTCAGATAGCAACAACAACTCGGTGGTGCTGCAGCTCGTATATGGCGGGATGAGTGTGCTGCTGACCGGGGATATCGATCGCATCGGCGCGATGCGGATGGCTCGGCACCGGGAGGCAATCCAATCCACGGTGCTGAAGGTGCCGCACCATGGATCGGCCCAGCCCGCGGTTCCGGGGTTTCTGGATGCGGTGAGGCCGGAGCTGGCGGTGATCAGCGTCGGCGCGGACAACCCATATGGACATCCCGCGGAGGAGATGCTACGGGAGTTGGAGCGGGTGGGAGCGAAGATAATGAGGACGGATGAAGACGGCGCGGTGACGGTGAAGCTGCGGCCGCCAGAGTGGTGGGCGTGGGGGTATGCCGGTCGGGGCAAGGGGAGAAGAGTCGGGCGAGAAGCTGAGTTGGTTGGAGCGAAGGGATGAAGGTAAGCAAGACTTTGCGGGCGCGCGTGCTGGATTCGATTGCGCGGGATGAGGTGATAGGGGAGCTGCAGGCGCGGGGCGCGGACAGGGATGTAGTCCAGGCAGTCGTGGGGCGCGGGCTGGGGCGAGCGATGCTGGTGGGGCCGCTGCCGCTGGAGGAGGCGCAGGTGCTGCGGCGGGCCGCGGGTGAGGCGGGGGCGACGGCGGCGCTCACTAAGGTGGCGGGGCGGGCCGATCCGAGCCGGGTGGAAGTGGTGCTGATGGGATCGATGGAACAGCTCGCGGCCGCCGCGGAACAGATAGGAGGGGAGATCGGCGCGCGGATCGATGCGGCGCGGCGTGGGTTCGCGCTGCCGCCGCAGAGGACGCTGAAGTGCCGCGACCGGGAGCTGGCACTGGGGGAGAGGACGCTGGTGATGGGGATCATCAACGTCACGCCGGACTCGTTCTCGGGCGACGGGGTGGTGGGAGACGCGGCGGCGATTGCGCAGGGCAAGCGGATGGTCGCCGACGGGGCGAACATACTCGACGTCGGAGGGGAATCGACGCGTCCGGGGTCGGAGCCGGTGGAGGTCGAGGAGGAGCTGGCGCGGGTGCTGCCGGTGGTGGAGGGGTTGGCGGCGGAGGTGGATGTCCCGATTTCGATTGACACCTACAAGTCGCGGATCGCGAAGGAGGCGCTGTCGAAGGGCGCTTCGATAGTGAACGACATCAGCGGCCTACACGCGGATGAGGAGATGGCGAAGGTGGCGGCAGAAGCGGGGGCGGCGGTGGTGGTGATGCACATTCAGGGCACGCCGCGGGATATGCAGGAAAAGCCGAAGTATGCGGACGTGATAGGTGAGATCAGCGATTATCTGGAGGAGGGAATCGCACGGGCCGAGGCCGCGGGAATAGGGCGAGATCAGATCATCGTCGATCCGGGGATCGGGTTTGGGAAGACGCTGGAGCATAATCTGGAGATACTGCGCAGGCTGCGGGAGCTGCGGTGTCTGGGATGTCCGGTGATGGTGGGGACATCGCGGAAGTCCATGATCGGGATGATTCTGGATGTCCCGATGGAGGAACGACTGGAGGGAACGGCGGCGACGGTGGCGCTGGCAGTGGCGGGTGGGGCGGACATCGTGCGGGTGCACGATGTGAGGGAGATGGTCCGGGTGGCGCGGGTGGCAGACGCGATTGCGCGCGTGAAGTACGAGAAGCCGGAGAGCGACCACGAGTGGGCGGATAAGCGGGAGGAGGGGTGAGATGGGGAGGCGGGCGTTTCTGGGGCTGGGAGCGAACATCGGCGACCCGAAGGAGCAGCTTCGGGAGGCGATCAGGCGGCTGTCGGCCGCGGATGGCGTGAACTTACTGGGGCAGTCTCGCGTCTATGAGACAGAGCCAATTGGCGTAGTGGACCAGCCGCGATTCCTCAATATGGTGGTGGAGGTCGAGATCGGGGACGAGATCGGGGCGCGGGACGTGCTGGCACTCGTAAAGCAAATAGAGAGAGATGTGGGAAGAACGAAGCGGGAGCGGTGGGGGCCGCGGGAGATCGACATCGACGTGCTGCTGATAGGGGAGGAGCGGGTGAAGGAGGGAGACTTGGAGGTGCCACACCCGCGGATGTGGGAGCGGGCGTTCGTCATGGCGCCGCTGGCGGAGCTGGCGGCTGATCTGAAGGGACCAGGAGGCGAGACGGCGGGGGAGATTGCCGAACGCCTTGGCGGAGAGCAAGGGGTAAATGCCTCGGTTCAGCTATGAAGTAAAGGAGCGCTCGGGGCAGATCGAGCGCGGGACGACAGCAGGGGAGAGCCAGCAGGCAGTGGCGCGGAAGCTGCAGGCGGAGGGGTACTTCGTCGTCTCGGTGGAGCCGGTGGGACGGCCGGTGACAGCGGAGAGCCGGTGGGAGTCGTTCAAGCGCCGCGTGGTCGCTCCCACATTCTACCCGACCGGCAGCAAGGCGCTGGCGACCTATTTCACCTCCCTGCGGGCGCTGCTCTCCACGGGCATGAACGTGAGCGAGGCGACGAGGACGCTTTCGCAGCGGACGCGCAGCCCGATGCTGAGGCATGCCGCGCGGGAGATGGTGGAAGCGGCGATACACGGCCGGCCGATGTCAGGTGTGATGAAGAAGTACCCGTCGGCATTCGGGCCTGCCGCGCTGGCGGCGATGGAGGCGGCGGAGCAGACGGGCTTGATCGAGCAGATGGCGGATCGCCTGGCGCAGTACTTCGACCGGGCGTTCGCGCTGGAGCAGACGTATCGGTGGCAGACGTTCTATCCGAAGCTGCTGCTGATCGCGCTGGTCATCATCCCGACCGTGCCGACGCTGGTGCTGGGGAGCTTCGGGGAGTGGCTGGGAGTAGTGGTCGGCCGGGCGCTGCCGCTGCTGGCGGCTGTGACGGTGCTGTGGTACGGGTTCCGGCTGCTGTTTCAGCTTCCGCCGCTGCGGCGCGCGTTCGACACGTTCAAGCTGATGATCCCCTGGTTTGGGAGCCTGGCCAGGCGGATGGCTACCGCGCGGTGGGCGCGGGCGCTCTCGATGTTGATGGCTGCGGGAGTGCCGGTGCACCGGGCGCTGGTGGCGGCCGCGTCGGCCTCGGGCAATGCGGCGATGGAGCAGGCGCTGGTGCGGGAGGCGACGGGGGTGCTGCACGGCAGTTCGATAACTGAGGTGGTGACGCGGAGCCGACAGATGCCGGACATGGCAGTGGACATGCTGGCGACGGCGGAGCGGTCGGGGTCAGTGGAGGGGGCGCTCGAAAAGGTGGCGGAGTACTACGAATCCGAGACCGATGTCGGTGGCAAGCAGAGCGCGATCGTAATCGGCATGGTGTTCTACCTGATCGTGGCTGCCATCATCGCGGTAATAGTCATCTCTTTCTGGACCTCTTACGGCGATCAGTTCATGCAGTACATGGAGTGATGTGGATGGCGGCAGCGCTCGAGGTGGTGGCGACGGCGGCGGAGGTGAGGGAGCGGGTGGGAGGGGCGCGCGGGTCGGGTGAATCGATCGGCCTCGTGCCGACGATGGGCGCATTCCACGAAGGGCACCTCGCCCTGATACGGCGGGCGCGGGCGGAGTGCGGCTACGTAGTGGTGACGATATTCGTGAATCCGACGCAGTTTCCGCCGGGGGAGGATTTCGAGCGGTATCCGCGGGACCTCGAAGGGGATGTCGAGAAGGCGGGACAGGAGGGCGTGGATCTGATCTTCGCGCCGCCGGTCGGCGAGGTCTACCCTCCGCGCGACTGCACATTCGTAGAGGTCATCGGGCCGCTGGTGGAGTGTCTGTGTGGTCCACACCGGCCGGGGCACTTCCGCGGGGTGACGACGGTGTGCGCGCGGCTGTTCAACATCGCGGGTGCGGATAGGGCCTACTTCGGGGAGAAGGACTATCAGCAGCTCTTGGTGATCAGGCAGATGGTGCGGGATCTGCGCCTGCCGCTGGAGATAGTGCCGGTGCCGACCGTGCGGGAGCCGGATGGGCTGGCGATGAGCTCGCGGAACAGGCACCTTTCGCCGGAAGAGAGGGAGGCGGCCGCGGTGCTGTACCGGGCGCTGTCGGAGGCGAAGAAGGAGGTCGAGGCCGGCGAGCGTGACGCGGCCGCGCTGGTCGTCGGGGTGCGGGAGATGATCGAGGCCGAACCGCTGGTGCGCTTGCAATACGTGGAGCTGCGGGAGGCGGAGACGCTGGAGGGTGTGAGGCGTGTTGAGAGGCGCTCGGTGCTGGCGGTGGCGGCACTTGTGGGGAAGGCGCGGTTGATTGATAACGTGCTGATCGAGCCGCGCGAAGTTTGACAGGCCCCAGAGCAGGATGTCATAATCAAGGGGCCAGGCGAGGCGCCTCTTCCATGTCTATCACCCTCTGCAAATCGAAGATGGCTCCGGCCACGGCCGCCGAGCAGGAAGACGAGGGGAACATTACGCTGGAGGCTGAGCTGGGCAGTGACGCTGGTGCGTGTTGAGGAGAGGAACAGGATAACGCGATGAGCACGACGGCAGGGGATCCCCGGGTGGAACTGGCGGAGCGCATTGCGAGGCTGAAGCAGAAGCGCAAGGCGGTCATTCTGGCGCACAACTACCAACTGGGGGAAGTGCAGGATATAGCTGACTTCGTAGGGGATTCGCTGGAGCTGAGCCGCCGGGCGATTGAGGTGGAGGCCGAGGTCATCGTGTTCTGCGGCGTAGTGTTCATGGCGGAGACGGCGAAGATCCTCAACCCGGAGCGCACGGTGCTGATTCCCGATCCGCGGGCTGGGTGTCCCATGTGCGACATGGCGCCGGTGGAGGCGGTGAGGAAGCGGAAAGAGGAGCTGCCGGGCGTGCCGGTGGTCGCCTATGTGAACACCACGGCAGAGGTGAAGGCGGAGGTCGATATCTGCTGCACCTCTGCGAATGCAGTGAAAGTGATCCAGAGCTTGCCCGAGGAGCGCCTGCTCTTCCTGCCGGACAAGAATCTGGGGCTCTGGGCGCAGCGGCACACGGAGAAAGAGATCATCCTGTGGCCGGGCTACTGTCCTACCCACCAGCGCATACTGGTGCACGACATTCGCTGGCTCAAGGACCAGCATCCAGAGGCAGTGGTGATCGCTCATCCCGAGTGCACGCCGGATGTGATCGACCTGGCGGATGAAGTGCTGAGCACGGGGCAGATGATGCGGTGGGCGAGAGAGGCGACGGCGCGGGAAGTAATCGTGGGGACAGAAGTCGGGCTCATCCACCGGCTGAAGAAGGAGAATCCCGACAAGGCATTCATTCAGATCAGCCCGCTCACTACTTGCCCGAACATGAAGCTGATCACACTCGAAAAGGTGATGTGGGCGCTGGAGGATATGCGTCATCCGGTGGAGGTGCCGGAGGGGGTCGCCGCGAAGGCGCGACGCGCAATCGAACGGATGCTGGCAGTGATCTAGCGATGGCGGTTCTTCCAGAGTCGGTGGTGAGGGAGATCGTGGAGCGTGCGCTGGCGGAGGATGTGGGGACAGGCGACATCACGACCGCCGCCCTGGTTGAGGCCGGGAGGCGGTGCCGCGCGGAGATCCTCGCCAAGGCCGAAGGCGTGGTGGCAGGCATGGCGGTGGCGGAGGCGACGTTTCACGCCGTCGATCGTGCGATTTCCTTCGAGCACGCAGTGCGTGACGGCGAGAGAGTGCAGACGGGAACGGTGGCGGCGCGCCTCGCCGGCGAGCTGGCGCCGATTCTGACAGCAGAGCGGACAGCGCTCAACTTCCTCCAGCGCATGTCGGGTATAGCCACACTCGCCGCTCAATACGCGGCCGCGGTCGAGGGCACACGCGCGCGCGTTCTCGATACGCGCAAGACCGCTCCGGGGCTGCGCGCCCTGGACAAGTACGCGGTGCGCGCGGGCGGGGCGGGGAACCACCGAATGGGTCTTTTCGATGGTGTTCTGATAAAGGACAATCACATCCGTGCGGCGGGAGGGATCGCGAAGGCGGTCGAGCGGGCGCGGGAGGCGGTGCACGATCCGGTGAAGGTTGAGGTGGAGGCGCAGAGCCTGTCGGAAGTAGAGGCCGCGCTTTCCGCGGGGGCTGATGTCATCATGCTGGACAACATGAACGTGGCGGAAGCTCGCGCCGCGGTTGAAGTGATCGGTGGTCGCGCGAAGACGGAAGCCTCGGGGGGCGTAACTCTCCAAACGGTGCGGGAGCTGGCCGAGTGCGGGGTGGACTACATCTCAGTGGGGGCGCTCACGCATTCGGCGCCCGCGCTGGACCTCTCCCTCGAGATCACGGATGGGTAGCGTGAGCGCAGTTGAGTTCTCGGCGGAGCTTCTGGCGAAGATGCTCCAAACGGAGCGCTTCGGGCGCGCGGTGCGGGTGGTTTCGGAGACGCCTTCCACGATCGACCTGGCGAAGGAGTGGCTGCGGGAGGGCGGCCCCGAGGGCGCGGTCATCATCGCACAGAGGCAGACTCAGGGCCGCGGACGGCGTGGCAGGCAGTGGGCCTCGCCGGAGGGTGGTCTGTGGATGTCCGTGATCGCGCGCCCCGGCATCGAATCGGCGCGAGCGGGCCGGCTCGGGATCGGGTTCGGACTGGCGGCCGCGGAGGCCGTGTCGGCGGAGGCGGGGTGTTCAGTGGGAGTGAAGTGGCCAAACGACCTTTGGGTGGGGGGGAAGAAAGTGGGGGGAGTGCTGGTGGGATCACAGACGGGCGGTGGGAGAATCACCGATGCGGTGCTGAGCGTGGGCCTGAATGTGAACATATTGCGCCAGGATCTGCCGGAAGAGATCAGAGGAGCGGCGACCTCGCTGTGGGAGGAGACGGGGCGAGAGCATGGACTGGAAGCTCTCGCCGCGCGGATACTGGGGAAGCTGGAAGAGATGTGGCCGGGGATCGTCGGAGAAGGGGAGGAGATCGTCGCACAGTATCGTGCGCGGGACGTCCTGATCGGCCTCGACGTCTCCGTTGCCGCGGGAGAGAGTATTGTCCGCGGCCGAGCCGACGGCATTGACGCAGGAGGGGCACTGGTGCTACGGTGCGGGAGCCAGAAGAAGAGGGTGACGGCCGGAGATGTGAGTGCGGTGAGAGGATGGTAACGGGATGAGGGTGCGCAACCTCAAGGTGTGCGACCTGCCGCGGGTATTGCGGGTAGAACGCGCTTCCTTCGGCGCGGCCGGATCCAGCGCCACCACTTTCGTGGCCCATGTGTTCCGGGACAGGAAGAACTCGTTCGTGGCCGAGAACGAGGATGGTGAGGTCGTCGGGTACGCGCTGGTGAGGATGGGCCTGGGCTGGCTTGGCTCGCGGCGGGGCGGGATCACGTCAATCGCGGTGGACCCACCGCATCGCCGCCAGGGGGCGGGTCGGGCTTTGATGGCGAGCGCGCTCGAACGCCTGGCCGAGCACGGAGTCGAGGAGGCCGATCTGGAGGTAGAGGTGGATAACGGGGCGGCGCAATCGCTTTATGAGGCGGCCGGGTTCCGAAGAGCGAGCGTTCTTCCTGATTACTACGGCTCGGACCGCGATGGGCTGCGGATGGTGGTTGATCCGAAACAGGCCGGGCCGCTCCGGGGCGGACCGGCGGGGAGGGCCGATCGGGCGGCCGACGGGGGAGGCTGAGGCGCTGGACGGCTCCGTAGACACCCACACCCACCTGAACCATCCGCGTCTCCGCCGGCGTCTGACCGAGGTGCTGACGCGCGCGCGGGGGGCCGGGATAGCCGAGATGATCGTAGTTGGGTACGATCTGCCGAGCAGCAGGGCCGCAGTGGAGCTGGCGGAGGAGCATCCGGGGTTGTGGGCGGCGGTGGGGGTGCATCCCCACGAGGCGGCGACGGTCGAACGGGACGCGCTTGGATGCCTGCGGGGCCTGGCGAAACGTGACAGAGTGGTGGCGGTCGGCGAAACAGGCCTGGACTTCTATCGGGACCTGTCGCCTCGACCAACGCAGATGGCGGCGTTTCGGGAGCACCTGGAGCTGGCGGGCGAGATGGACCTGCCGGTGATCGTGCACTGTCGAGAAGCGCAGGAGGCGCTGCTGGAGGTCCTCTCTGCACACGGGGACCTCAAGCTCGTGTGGCACTGCTTCGATGGCAGCCGGGAGCAAGCGGAACGCGCGCTGGGCCTGGGGATGACGCTCGGGTTCGGCGGGATGCTGACCTACAAGAGAGCGGAGGAGCTGCGGGCGGTCATCGCCGAGGCCCCACTGGATCGCGTTTTGCTGGAGACAGACTGCCCGTATCTGGCGCCCGAACCGAAGCGCGGGCGAGACAACGAGCCGGCCAATCTGCCGATAATCGCGGAGTGTGCGGCGAAAGCCTCGGGCAGGTCCAGAGGACAGATCGAGGAAGTGACGGCGGAGAACGCGCGCCGGGTATTCGGTCTCGACGATGGATGAGCGAATAGTCGAAACAGTCCCAGGCGGCGAGACGGAAGAGGGGAGGCAAGATGGCGGAATCTTCGCGTAGTGGGGACTGCATATTCTGTCGCATTGCCGCCGGCGAGGTGCCGGCCACCGTGGTGCACGAGGACGAGCTGGTGGTGGCGTTCAGGGACCTGGACCCTCAGGCGCCGACACATGTGCTGCTGATTCCCCGGCGGCATATGGCTTCGCTGAACATAGTCTCGCAGGAGGATGAAGCCATCCTTGGCCACATCGTACGAGTGGCCGCGCGGGTGGCAGAATCGGAAGGCCTGGCTGATCGAGGCTACCGGCTGGTGGCGAACTGCGGGCCGGAGGCGGGGCAGGCCGTGGGCCATGTGCATTTTCATCTGCTTGGGGGGCGGGCGCTGGAGTGGCCGCCGGGGTAGGTGTAGTTGGTCAGGAATCGTGGCTCTGGTACAATTGTATCGCGTACCGAGTCGCCTGTGCGTCCACTGTAGTTGGTCGGGAATCGTCGCTCTGGTACAATCAGAACGGGTGTGGACAAACCGACAGATCCACTGTAGTTGGTCGGGAATCGTCGCTCTGGTACAATCGTCCGATCTCCCCATACTGCGACACGGCCACTGTAGTTGGTCGGGAATCGTCGCTCTGGTACAATTGGGCGACTGGCGCGAGAGGATGCTGGCAACTGTAGTTGGTCGGGAATCGTCGCTCTGGTACAATGGTCGCCGCCGATGGTCACCGCGTCATAGTACTGTAGTTGGTCGGGAATCGTCGCTCTGGTACAATACATCATCCACCTGGTGATAGCGCGCTTCACTGTAGTTGGTCGGGAATCGTCGCTCTGGTACAATGCAGGACACCGAGAGGGAGCTGACCTTCAAACTGTAGTTGGTCGGGAATCGTCGCTCTGGTACAATGCAGGCCGAGGCGAACCGCGTGTCTGATGACTGTAGTTGGTCGGGAATCGTCGCTCTGGTACAATGGCGCAGTCGCCGCGGGTTGCGCGTGCGGGACTGTAGTTGGTCGGGAATCGTCGCTCTGGTACAATCTGCCACGCCTGCGGCAAACACGTCCCCCGACTGTAGTTGGTCGGGAATCGTCGCTCTGGTACAATCGCCGGCCGCGAATGGGGCATCACCGCCGCACTGTAGTTGGTCGGGAATCGTCGCTCTGGTACAATCCAGCACATCGTTTGCCGCCGCCTCCAGATACTGTAGTTGGTCGGGAATCGTCGCTCTGGTACAATCGAAACCCCCGGGGCCTGGGCGCCACGGGGGTTTCTGCGTTGTGTGGGGGTTAGAGAAGCAGCAACTGGTCGGGAGGTTTCTCCGGTCGTTCGCGGCTTCTGGCGGAGAACACCTCCATTTTCCCGAACTGGCGGTCGGTGACAGATAGCAGCCTGACCTGGCCCTTGGGCGGCAGCGCGGCGCGGAGCCGGCGGCGATGGGCCGTGCTCGCCTCTTGGCTCGGGCAATAGCGGGCGTAGATGGAGTATTGGAGCATCGAGAACCCCTCCGCCAGCAGTCGCGTGCGGAAGCGCGTATACTGGCGCCGCGCCTTCGGGTCGTCCACCGGCAGATCGAACATCACAAACAGCCACATGCCTCTATATCCTGACAAGTTGCGGCGAAGCAAGGTTACAGCTCCGGCAGCAGGAGGGTCCTGCGCTTGCCCGCGAAGACGGCCGCCAGGCTTGCGGCCGTGCGGTGTGCGATGTCGAAGAGTGAGCGGTGCTGCCTGCGGACCTTGAAGCGGCCCATGAGAGGCCCGATAAGCGCGGCCTTGGCCCCCTTGTCGAGCGGCGCTGCTCGGCCGTGTCTATCGCAGTAGGTCGCGGTCGCTCGGTCAACAATGGGCCGGAAGGGCTCGATCAGGTCGTCCACCAGCCGGAAGGCGTCGTAGCGGTTGTGGTGGTGGAGTCCCAGGGATGGGTGGAGTCCCGCGGCGCAGACGGCGCGGGCGATGATCGCGCGCAGAACCGCGTAACCGTAGTTGAGTAGGATGTTCTCGTTGCCGCCATAGCGACTGCGCCGGAAACGAGCGTCTGTGAACAAAGCCGGCCAGTAGCAGCGCGATGCCTCAGCCTCGACATTGGCGGGATCGCCCGGCCGCACTTTCGGCAGCAGTTCCGCCAGCCCGGCGTCGTGCCCTCGGAGATTGGAGAGAACGCGCGCCTGAGCCTCGATCTTCGCCCTTACCAGGCTTTGCCAGAGGCGCTTGCGGACCGGCAGCGACGCCTGCGCCTGCAAAGCAAAGCGTTCGCCCTGTGTGAAGTGGGCCTCTAGTGGAAGCAGCATGGCGGCTGGCATTCGCTTGGCGTCGCAGATGACAGCAATGCCCCCGGCGGCCGCTAGCCCGGAGAGCACGGGCTGTGTCAACAAGACGCACGGATTGGCGAGCACCAGCACGGCAACCTCGCCCAGGGGCACGGTGGTCTCAGGGTCGTCTGCCCGCGCGATCACGAGGCAGCGGTTCCGTACGCTGAGCCGGGCTGGTTCTTCGGCCAGCTCAATGATGCGCTCAGTCACCCGCCCGTCGCACCTCCCCTAACGGCGTCACCGACACCTTCCGGCAGTTCCGCTTCTGCAGCCGGCTCATGCTCGCCCAACCCCAGTCGCCGGCGGCCAACATGTCCTTCTTGAGTCGGGCGTCGTTCGCCGCGGCGAAATCCACCCTCGGGTATCCGCCTGTCAATGTCACCGTTCGCACCACGTACAGTCCGGCCGCGGCCGTCTTGCCCCGGCCGGCCTTATCCATCTTGTCTTCTTCCGCATCCAGCTCGATAATCTCACCCCCGGCAAGCGAAAACTTGAATTCCTTCCCATGCCCGTGCTCGCGCTGCACCACCGGCTCCGCGGCTCTCAACCTCCTCATCGCCTTGTACATGCTCACCACCACCCCCTCCCACTTCACCCGGCCCCTCTTGTCCTTCACCTCCAGAATCTCCACGTGATGGTTCGATCCCAGCTTCACCCGCCGCTCCCGCGGCCCTTTTCCAATCGTCTCCGTCCCCACCGAGCTGCGAATCCGCACGCTATGAATCGGTATCCGCCGTCCATCCCTTGTCACCATCTCGGGATGATTCTCCTCACTCGCGAAGGCCTTCTTCGGATCGCCAACCCCAAGCTCCCTCAGCTTCTCCTCCACCAGCCTCCTGATCACCGGGTCAACGATATCTCCTACCTCCGCCTGCGACAGGGCCTGCCGGTCCGACCCCAGTCGCTTCCGCACGTGCGCCCACTCCCGCCCTTCCCTATCCGGGTGCAGCTTGCTGTAGATGGTCTCCTCGTGCATCGGCCCGCTCACCTTGCGCTGCGCCCGGTGCGACACCAGCATCCCCAGCACAGCCTCTCGCACCTCGTCGAGGAACCCCGGCCACGGCGGCTCCACGGGCGCGAACCGCCGCCTCCCCGCCTGCGCCGCACGCACCGCCGCCTGGCTCAACATCTTCACGGTTCGCGGCTCTGTCAGCGCCACCACCACCGCGTCGATCCCGTGCTGGCGGTGGTCTGCGCGCTCCTTCTCAGGCCCTCCTCCTAGAATCTGGTTCAGCCTCCACTCGCTCCGCAGGAACCAGGTCACCTGGCCCCGGCTCGCCTCCACCCGCTGCTTGCCGTGCGGGTCCACCCCATCTGCGCGTGCTCCGTAGAGATGCCCCACAAACTCCACCGCCAGCCGCGATGCATACCGCGTGTCGTTCAACTGCCGCGCTGCGAACTCGTCCAGCCCCTCCATCTCCTGCTGCAGGAACTTCTCCAGCTTCGCCCGCGCCACGTTGCTCTTGAAGCCCCTCACCCGCGCGATGATCTCCTCCCACCGCTCCGCGTCCGACCCATAGGCCTCCCACGGCGTGCGGCCGCGCTTCCGGCTGCGGTTCTCGTCAGCCTCGCACAGCGTTTTGTTCACGAACGAGTTGTCGAGGCAGCGGTGGAACGGCACGATGTGCTCCACGTCGAACTGCGGCGCCTCCCCGAACAGTGCCTGCATCGTGATCGTCTTGCCTGTGTATGGGCACTGCCACCCGGACTCTTCCGCCAGCAAGACCTTCTCGGTATCGTCTCGCTTGGGGCTGGCCATCCCCATGTCGTGCAGCAGCTTCCCCGCGGCTGCCTCCCGCGCCGCGCGGTTCCGCCGCTGCTGGCGCGCAGTCTTCTCCCGCTGCGGACGAGTGCGCCTCAGGTCTCGCGCCAGCTCGATCCTGATGCGATGCGGGCGGCCGTGCTCGCGCACGATCGCGTTGACTACCTTGCGCACCTCCGTCAAGGCCCGCTCCACCGCCGGGTTGCGCACCTCCAGCACATCGTCCAGCGGCGGCAGCGCATCAACCGCTCTCGGCCCAGGCTTCTCGCCATAGAGCTGCTTCCGCGCGGTGGCGTACTGCACTCCCTCCTCTAGCAAGGGAACGACTCTCTCCAACGCCTGCCGCGACAGCGAGCAGTGCCCATCCTCCAGCGGGATGCCAGCGAATTCCCCCGCCGCCTCCTCATCTAACCCCCACGCTCTCATGCCCCGGCGCGCAAGCGCCTTCCGGTCGTGGATGCTGTGCAGGTCCTCCACCACCCGGTCCTGCTCCTCCCGCGACATCCCTGCCCATCGCTCCCGCCCGAACACCCCCGCCAGCCGCGCCGCCGTCTTGTTGCCCAGCAGCCCCTTCTCTCCCCCCTCCTCGTAGTTGAAGTGGCAGCCCCGCGCCAGCCCCAGCGCCCTCCGCACCCCCGCCCACGTCAGGTTGGGCTTCGATTCCAGAGCCTCTGCGAGCTTATTGCGCTCCTCGTCGGTGAGCCGCCTCCGCTCCCCCGTCGGCTCGGTCACATCCAGGTCGTTCACCTTCTGCAGATACCGGAACCGCTGCGCGCTCAGGAGGGCCCACGGCGCGCGCCGCCGTCCCCGCTCCAGGTCGCACTCTCCAATCAGGTGCGCCTGCGACTTCAGCGGCCGCTGGAAGAAGATCGCCCGGTGGAGCCTCTTCTTCAACTCCTCCGTCAGCATCGCCGGATGGTGCGCCGCCTGCGCCGCCCAGATCGCCTCGAACTCCTCCTCGTACATCCCCCGCGCGGTGTACCGCTGCCGGATGCGCTCCTGCGTCGGATCGAGGCCGGCGAAGTATTCCCCAAGCGTCCGCGCTCCGCTCTTCTCCATCCGCTCGCGCAGCTCCCCGATCCCCTTCTTGACCTTGCCCTCCTCTTTCTTCTGATCGTCGCCGCGCGCGCCAGCGCTCTCTCTGCGATTGGATAGGAAGCCGCGACGCTGCGCCAGGTGGTACAGCGCGCGCCCCAGCTCGTATCGCTCCAGCCTCTCGTCCAGCGCACGCGCCCGGAGCGCGTAGGGAAGTACATGCGGAGCCGTCTTTCGCGCCTGCTCCGGGAACAGCGACTCGTCGAGCGCGGCGAAAAACGACATCCGATCCGCGGCGCTGCGCGCCTTCCCTGCCGGCAGCAGGCCCGCCCCCTGAAGAACCAGCGCCACCTTCACCAGCCGGCGCGTCTGGCGCTCCAACATCCGCCGGCGCAGCCGAGCCTCCCGGCGCTTCACCGCGCGGGACTTCTCCCGCCCAGTTGTCAGGTCTCCCTCAACACCCTCCGGGAAGACTCGCACCCCCGTCCCCCCTAGCCCGACGGGCCGGCCGTCACCATCCAGCGTCACCGCTGCCCATCCTACCGAGTTCGCCCCGATATCGAGGCCCAACACATACCCTCGTCCGCTTGAGCGTGTTTCCATCTCCTCCCCCCTTGACAACGTGCTGAGTACCCGCTATCATGCGAACACTATTGTACCAGAGCGGCGATTGCCCGGCGAATTGCAGCAAGGGCTTTCGCCCGCAGGCTACGCTCCAAGGAGCGTCCCTGGCGCCCTCCAGCAGGGCGCCACACTTTTTCTGGGTCACTCCGTCGCGCCAAGGTGACAGGGCTCGCCACACTCAGCCATATCGGTGACCCTCCTGCAGGGCAGCAACTTTGTCGATCCCCTCGAGGCGCCTGGGCGGCTCTGCGTTTGGCGTGATTTGACAGGGGACGCCGGGAGTTGCTATAATCCCGGCACAATGGTCGATATTGGTCTCAGCGGCGCCAGGCCAGCCGGCCGAGTGCGTGGCCGGGACATTGAGCGGGTCTACCTGGACAGCAGGACCAGCTACGCTGAGTTGACCTGACGGGGCTCTCCGTGCCCCAAGTAGTCAAGTGAGAGAAAGGGGGGGAGAGCGTATGACGATTGAAATCCGTGAGAATGAGTCACTGGAGAACGCGTTGAGGCGGTTCAAGCGCGAGCTTCATCAGCACGGCGTACTGGAGTCTGCCAGACGCCACTCGCGCTATGAGAAGCCTAGCGATAAGCGCCGCAGACTGCTTGCGGCGGCCATTCGACGCAGCCGTCGGGCGGCGAGACGGCGCGGGGAGTGACAGCGGAGGAGAAGCTCCGCCTGGAAGTGAGGGGAACGGTTGGATGGCTGGGCCTGGAGGTCCAGAGGGCGGGGACCGGGAAGTAGGTCCAGCCATTGCCAGTGCCCCGTGAGGCCAGAGGTCCGCGGGCCGCCGAGCCGATGTCAGGGCAGCGGATGTTGTGGCCGGTGATTGGGGCGGGCCAGGGATTGGAGTGGACGAAGCTTCAGAAACCAAGGTTGTTCTCGCTGATAGTGACGAGGCAGTCGCGCTGGCGGGAAGCCGCGATGAGAACCTGCGGCTGATCGAGCGACAGGTCGGGGCACGCATTGGGGCGCGAGGCAACGAGATCCGCGTGCGTGGGACGCGGGAGCAAGTTGCCCGGGCCACCGAACTCCTGAACGAGCTGATGAAGCTCATCCGGATGGGCCATCCGATCACCGCCGGCGAGGTGGAGTACGCCGCGCGCGTGGTGGCCGAAGGGAATGCCGAAGCCGCGGATGTGGTCTTCACCGATGTTGTGCTCGTCAGCGACCGGGGGAAGCCCGTCAAGCCCCACACGCAGACCCAACGGGAATACGTGGATGCGATCGCGCGCGCCGATCTGACGTTCGCGATCGGTCCCGCCGGCACGGGCAAGACCTATCTAGCGATGGCGATGGCGGTGAAGGCACTGCAGGAACGGCGAGCCTCGCGGCTGATCCTGACGCGTCCAGCGCTGGAGGCGGGGGAGAGACTGGGGTTCTTGCCGGGTGACGTACAGGCCAAGGTCGATCCGTACCTGCGCCCGCTGTTCGACGCGCTGTACGACATGATGGATCTGGAGAAGGTGCAGGACTTGATCGGGCGGGGGACGGTTGAGGTGGCCCCTCTTGCCTTTATGAGGGGGCGCACGCTGAACGACTCGTTTATCATCCTCGATGAAGCTCAGAACACGACGCCCGAGCAGATGAAGATGTTTCTCACCCGTCTGGGCTTCGGATCGAAGGCAGTGGTCACTGGGGACATCACGCAGACGGACCTGCCGCGGGGAGAGGTGTCCGGCCTGAACCACATCCGAGAGATGCTGCCCGGAATCCCCGGAATCGCGTTCGTCTACTTTTCCGATCAGGACGTGGTCCGGCACGAGCTGGTGCAGCGCATCATCCAGGCGTACGAGCGGCTGGGGGCTGAGGCTGCTTCGTCGGCCGGCAGTGGGAAGGCTGCTCGGCCCCCGCGGGATGGCAGAAGATGAAACGCGCCGCGAACTCTGGCAGAGGAGCCTCGAACGGTCCCGGCGGGGAGGAGCATCGGGGAGAGCGACGGGACTACCGGACTTGGCTGCGAGCAGGTCTGGGAGTGATGGTCTGGGGCGCCCTGTGCTCGATTCTCCTTGGGTACAATCTGTTCCCGGGCAGACATTCACTTCGGCTTGGAGAGCCGAGTCCAGCGCTGATTCGTGCTCCGAGGATGGCGGAGTACGTGGACGGCGAGGCTACCGAGCGCCTGCGACAGACCGCCGCGGATCGCGTTTCCCGCCAGTATGTGCCCCTGCTACACGCGCCGGCTGATGCCGAGAAGCGCGTGGATGATGCGTTTGTGCTCCTGCGGGATGCCCGCAGGGGCGGGCAGGCAGAGGAGACGCTGAAGAGACGCCTTCCGGACCTCCCGGCAGCTTCCCTGGAATGGGCGCTGGAGGCCTCGCCGGAGGAGATCGAAGAGCTGAACGAGCAGGCGCGCGAGATCGTGCTGGTGGTGATGTCGAGGGAAATCCGCGAGGGAACTCATGATGTCAGAGTGGCCCGAGAGGACGCGGAGGAGGCTGCCAAAACCCGGGCGAGCCGGCCCGAGGCCGGCGACTTGGTGGCGGCCATTGCCCGTCGAGAGGTGACGCCGAATCGAAGATACGATGAGGAGGGCACGAAGGCCGCCCAGGGAGCCGCGCGAGGGCGGGTCCAGGAGGTGGTGCGTACCATACACGCGGACCATCCGATCATCTCGGAGGGGGAGCGAGTCACCGGAGAGCACCTAGCCATGCTCCGGGCGCTCGGGCTCACGAGTCCACCGCTGGATTACCGGCGAATCATCTCCATTGTCGTCATTGTCGGACTGATCGTGGTGCTCCTCGGAGTGCAGACGCGCCGCTGGGCGCGGCAGGTGTACGAGGAGCCTAAACGTCTGCTGCTGCTGTCTCTGCTGGCGGTGGTGCCGCTCTTCGTGATCAACTTGCTCACGCTCGCCCTCCCTAACGTGTGGATGCTCATGGTGCCGGCGGCGGCGCTGATGAGCGCGGTGCTTCTGACGGATCTAATAGGGATGTCGCTGGCTCTCACGCTCAGCTTGCTGGTGGGGCTGATGGTAAGCGGTGGGCTGCCGGCAGTGCTGCTATCCCTGGGCAGTGCGGCGGTGGCACTCGCATATGCCTCCCACATCTGGCCTCTCTCCCGTTTGCGGTGGATCGTCGGTGCCATGCTCGTTGGCAACGTGGTACTCATCGCGACGGTTGGACTACTCCAGGCGCAATCCTTGGCGGCCATCGCCCGGGAAGCAGGACTGGCAGCCTTCCTTTACAGCCCCGGCGCGGCGGTGCTGGCTCTGGGCGGTATCGTGCTCCTGCAACGGCCCTTTGGCATCACTACCCATCTGGGCCTGCTGGAGCTGTTGAATCTTCAGGTGCCGCTGCTGCGGCAGTTGCAGTCGGAGGCGCCGGGGACGTATCATCACTCGCTGATGGTGGCGAATCTGGCGGAGGCGGCTGCGGAGGTGGCGGGAGCCGACGCGCTGCTCACCAGAGTGGGCGCGCTATATCACGACATCGGCAAGCTCGGTCGCCCCGGCTTCTTCGTCGAGAACCAGTCCCTGCTGGGGGTCGACAACGTGCATGACCGCTTGTCCTCCTCGCTCTCGGGGCTAGTGATCATCTCCCATGTGAAAGATGGTGTGGACCTTGCAAAGGAGCATCACCTGCCGCGGGAAGTGGTGAAGATCATCGCCCAGCACCACGGCACGACCCTGGTCAGCTACTTCTACCAGCAGGCGTTGAGCGGACAGCGCCCCGAGGTGGTTTCGGAGGATCAATACCGGTATCCGGGTCCTCTGCCGGACACGAAGGAGGCAGCCCTGGTGATGCTTGCCGATTCCGTGCAAGCGGCCACCAAGTCGATCGCGGAGCCTACGCCTCAACGGGTGCAGCAGATGGTTGCAGATATCATCCGGGACCGCGTGGTGGATGGGCAGCTCCAGGCGTGCGATCTGACATTCCGGGATATTGCGGGGGTGGAGGTGGTGATGGGGCAGATTCTGACGGCCTCGCTCTCTCGCAATCGCATCGAATACCCCGAACCCGCGTCGGCGGGGATGCGAACGTGATCGAAATTGAGCAGAACTCCACAACCAGCGAAGCCTACCCCGGCGGACGTCGTAGTGGTCAACAAGCAGAAGCGACGTGTGAACTGCCGGCGGCTGGCTCGGGTGGCGCGCTCGGCGCTGGCCTCCGAGCTCCAGAGAGACGGCGCCAACTGGTCCTCCGAGGCCGAGCTGACTGTCGCCATCGGTGACGACGCATGGATTCAGGAACTGAATCGCGAGTACGCAAAGAAGGACCGGCCGACGGACGTGCTGGCATTCCCACAGGAGCCGGGGCCGCAGGCGAAGGAGAGCGGCCTGCTGCTGGGGGACGTGGCGATCTCGGCCGAGACTGCCGCCCGGCAGGCGGAGGAACTAGGACACGAGTTCGAGGAGGAGATGGCAATTCTGCTGGTGCACGGGATTCTGCACTTGACGGGGTGGCGGGACGACACGCCCGCTCAACGGAAGCGCATGATGGGGCGCATGAGGGAGCTGCTGGCGGAGGCGCCAGCCAGAGCCCGGTGGCGATGCGGGCCAGCTCGATGAGATCGAACAACCTGCTGGAGAGCGTGGCACACGCCACCGATGGTATGGTGTACGTGCTGCACCACCACCGGCACATGAGATATCACCTCCTCATCGCGGCCGTGGCCCTGCTGCTGAGCGCCATCCTCAAGGTCTCGCGAGTCGAGTTGCTGTTGCTCGTTACTGCGATTACGCTTGTTATCATGGCGGAGCTCGCCAACAGCGCGGTGGAGGCCGTGGTGGACCTCGCAAGCCCCGAGCTGCGGCCTCTCGCCAAAGTCGCGAAAGACGTGTCCGGAGGAGTGGTGCTGGCAGCGGTGGTGGGCGCGCTGCTCATCGGCGCCGGGGTGTTCCTCAAGCAGGCGTCGCTGGAGGCGCTGCAGGGAGCCGGAACGGGGCGGGGGCCGCATTTCCTCCATGTGGCGCTGGTAGGTGTCGTGACAGTGATCTTGGCTGTGATACTGGGGAAGCTCTGGGGGAGGCGGGGTACGCTGACGAAAGGGGGTGTCGTGAGCGCTCACAGTGCGCTCGCCTCCTTCTGCTTCGTAAGCGTGTGGTTCCTGACCCCAGACATCGTCGTGCGGGGACTTGCCTTCGTGCTCGCCCTACTGGTCGCCCAGAGCCGAGTGGAAGCGGGGATCCACACAGTGCGGGAGGTGCTGATCGGTGTGGTGGTGGCGCTCGTCATCGGGATAGGGATGTACGGGCTGTTATCGGTCCGGCTGGGGAGCTGAGATGACCGTTGCCGACAACCTGCTGACACTGGGACTGATCGGGCTGCTCCTGATGACATCCGGCATGTTCTCCGCGACCGAGACCAGCTTCCTGGCGCTGGGCCGTCGCCGTGGCCGCCGGCTCGCGACCGGAAGGACCGGAGCGATAGTGGAACGGCTGGCGGCGAACGCGGCGATCACTCTGGGTGCCATCCTGGTTACTATCACGACCCTGAACTACACGGCGGAGGCGGTGGCGACGAACTGGGTCATCGCGCAGGGCCTGCCGGTGGTGTGCGCGATAGTGGGGATGGGCGTGCTGGTAGTCATTTTCGCTGAAGTGGTGCCGATCAGCTATGCGGCCGCCAATCCCGAGCGGGTCGCCCGCTTCGCGATAGTGCCTCTCTGGATTGCGACAAGGGTGCTGTTGGTACCTGCGCGAGTGGTTGGGTTCGCCGCGGATCGTCTGGCGGTTCTCTTCGGGGCGCGGGCGCGACCCGCACCGCCGGTCACGGAGGGGGAGATCCGCGCGATCGTAGATCTGCAGACCCAGGCGGGCGGGCTGGAAGAAGAAGAGAAGGTGATGATTCACCACATCTTCGAATTTGGGGACAAGGCGGCGCGCGAAGTGATGGTGCCGCGCACTGACGTCGCTGCGATTCCGGAGACAGCGACGATCAGTCAGGCGGCAAGGGCCGCCACGGAGCATCGAGTTTCCCGACTCCCCGTGTATGGCGATGATCTCGACGACATCGTGGGAGTGATGCACGTGAAGGATGTGCTTCCTCTACTGGCGTCGAGCAGGGGAGAGGAGCCGGTCACGTCGGCGCTGCGGCAGCCGCTTAGAGTGCCGGAGACGAAGAGGCTGAGTGATCTGCTGACCGAGTTCCGCCGACGGCGCCGGTCGCTGGCGGTGGTGGTGGACGAATACGGCGGCACGGCCGGGCTGGTCACACTTGAGGACTTGCTGGAAGAGGTGGTGGGAGACATTTTCGACGAGTACGATGTAGTGCAGCCGGCGGTGGAGCATGTGGGAGAGGGCGCGGTTGTGCTGGATGGCCGCATGAGCATCACAGAGGCGTCGGAGGCGGTCGGTGTGACGCTGCCGGAGGGTGACTACGACTCGGTCGCCGGACTGCTCTACAGCCGCTTCGGCATGGTTCCGGAGGTTGGGCAACATGTGACGCTCGAGGGCGTAGTGCTGATCGTGGACAAGGTCGAGGGGCATCGGATCACGCGCGTGCGTGCGGCGAGAGAGTCGAATGCCTAGGTCTCTACAGGAGCCGTGGTCGTCGGGGATGTGCACACCCAGCAACTGGGGAGGTGTCGAGAGTCGTGCGCCGCAGGCGGACGACAACAGATGAGTGAAATAGCGTTACATGTGACCGAACTCGGTCCCTATGCCGGGCAACTGGCGGCGATTGTGGTCTGCCTCTTCGTCCTCGGCTTCAGCTCGATGTCGGAGGCCGTGCTAATGCGGACGGAACTGGCGCGGGCAAGGCAACTGGCAGACAGCGGGCGGCGGGGGGCGAGGCAACTGGTGGGGCTGCTGGAGCATCGGCAGCAGGTATACAGTTCCCTTATCCTGCTCATAAACCTGGCCATCATCGTCGTCTCCGCCTACACCACCGAGGTAACCATCGGCCTTTCAGGGGGCGAGGGGCGATGGCTGCCCGTGACCTCAGTTGGCATGATCGCCATCATCCTCGTGTTCTTCGAGGTTGCCCCCAAGACCTATGCGCTGCGCCGAGCGGAGGCGGTCGGGCTGGTCGCGGCTCCTCTGGTAGCCACGGTGCACAGGATAGTGCATCCGGTCGGCCGGTTGCTTCACATGATCGGCATGTGGGTCAACCGAAAGGTGCTGGTGCCTGTTATCGGCGGGGAGACGACTGACCGCTGGACGAGGTATACGGATGAGGAGATAATTGAGCTGGTGGCCGAGGGGGAGGCGAACGGGGATATCGAGGAAGAAGAGCGAGAGATGATCGCCGGGGTCATCGAGTTCGCGGACAAGGTGACTCGGGAGGTGATGACTCCTCGCACCGATATGGTCTGCGTGCCTGCTGACACCAGCTTGGTGGCCGCCGCCCGCCTGAGCGACGAGAGCGGGTACTCCCGGCTGCCGGTTTATCAGGGCAACGTGGATTCCGTCATCGGGATAGTGTACGCGAAGGACATGGTGTCGGCTCTGCAGACCGACGGCCCAGACCTGACCGCCGCTCAGATCGCCCGCAAGCCACCACCGGTGGTGCCGGAGAGCAAGAAGGCCGCGGAAGTACTCCAGCTAATGCAGCGAGGGCGCCTTCACATGGCGATCGTGATCGACGAGTACGGAGGGACCGCAGGGGTAGTTACCATAGAGGATCTGCTGGAGGAGATCTTCGGCGAGATCATGGACGAATACGATGCCGAGGGCGAGCCCATCCGCGTGCTGGAGGAAGAGACGATCCTGGTCGATGGGCGGGTCAGCGTGGACGAAATCGAGGACGAGTTGAAAGTGGCGCTGCCCGAGGGGGAGTTCGACAGCGTGGGAGGGTTCATACTGGACCAGCTTGGGCGATTCCCGATCGCTGGGGAGAAGGTCCGGTGGGAAGACCCCCAGACCCGTGTCAGACTGGAGTTCACTGTAGAGCAAGTCTCCGGGAATCGGGTTCGGAGGGTACGGGTTGTGCGCCATCCGGGGGCCGAAGCCTCTGCGGAGAGCAATCTTGGCGATGAGGATAGGCGGGATGAAGAAGGGCGAGCGAGGCCAACACGGAGGCCGCCTGTCTAGAAGCTGTTTCATAACCTCCATCTGAGGTTATGAAACAGCAGCACAAACCGCCAGGCTCCAGCAGGGGCATTTCATGCCAGCGTCTCTAACGGACAGCCAGGCGAGTGAGGGTTATGAAATGGGCTCTAGGGAGTGGGAGAAACTCGCCGCGGCCGCCCGGAGGGTTAGCCGCGAAGCACACGCCCCCTACTCCGGCATCCACGTGGGAGCGGCGTTGGCGAGCAAGCGCGGCAGAATCTATGCGGCCTGCAATGTGGAGAACTCGTCGCTCGGACTGACGATATGCGCCGAACGTGGGGCTCTCTTTCGGGCCGTTGCAGAGGGCGAGCGCGAGTTCAGCAGGCTGGTGATCTACGCGGCTGAGGCCGGTCCTCTTTCGCCCTGCGGCGCCTGTCGCCAGGTATTGTCCGAGTTCTGCCGGAGTCTCCCGATCCTTTCCATCGGCCGCGGGGGCATTCGCAGGGAGTTCGATCTGGCTGAGCTTCTGCCGGATGCCTTCGCCTGGCCGGACGAGGGCGATGGTGGAGCAGACGAAGCTCGCGCGGCAGGAGAAGTTGAAGGTAGCGACGAAGGTCGCCTGCCAGAGGAAGGCTGAGTCAACCTGTGCGACTTGCCGCGAGGGAAGCTACTCCGATGCCTCTGGATAGGAGCCGAGCGCGCGCAGCAGCGAGGTTTCGTCGTCCAACTCCGCCAGCGCCCGAGAGAGCTCCGAGTCGTCGGCGTGGCCCACGACGTCAACGAAGAACATGTACTCCCACGGCGTCTGCTTAGTGGGGTGAGACTGAATGAAAGTCATGTTGATCTGATGTTTGCTGAGTACGCCGAGCGCGCGGTGGAGTGCGCCGGCCCGGTGCGACACCGAGAACAGCAGCGACGTCCTGTCCCGTCCGCTCGACGTCGGCTTCAAACGCCCAATCACGACGAACCGCGTGCGGTTGTCGGGGCGGTCGTGGATCTTGCTGCAGAGGGCCGGGAGGTCGTGAAGCTCGCCGGCAAACGCAGGCCCAATGGCAGCGGCGCTCTCCTCGCCAGCCGCCAGTTCGGCTGCGCGAGACGTGCTCCCGACGGGGATGAGTTCCGCCCGCGGGAGGTTGGAGCGGATCCAGATGCGACACTGGGCGAGGGCCTGGGGATGGGAGTAGACGCGGGCGACCTCCTCGAGGTTATTGCATCGGGAGAGCAGGTAGTGCTCGATATCCACGTAGGCCTCGGCGCAGATACTCAGGTTCGATTCCGCGAAGGCGTCCAGGGTGAGCGGGACCACGCCGGCGGTCGTGTTCTCGATGGGCACCACCCCGAGGTCGGCGTCCCCTTTCTCGACCGCGCCGAACACGTCGGAGATGGTGTCGGCCGGCCGAAGATCCGAGCTGGTGCCGAACTTGCGCCGGGCGGCGATGTGGGTGAAGGACCCCGCCGGCCCGTAGTAGGCCACGGCGAGCTGCTTCTCGAGCAGGCGGTGAACGGCGAAGATCGTTCCGAAGACCTCGCGCACCGCCTCCGCCGACAGTGGTCCCCGGTTGATGGCGCCGAGCCGGTCGAGGATCTGGCGCTCCCGGGCGGGGTCGAAGATGGCGCTACCCGCGTCGCGCTTCGCGCGGCCGATGTCGATCGCTTTCTGAGCCCGGCGGCTGAGCAGCTCGAGGATGTCGGCGTCCAGATTGTCGATCTCACGTCTGATGGCGTCGATGTCCATGAGGTCCCCCATGAGCTGGTTGACGGTGCAGGTGATACTTTCTGCGCGGAGTTGCCGGCTGCCTTTTCGGGCCGCATGCCGAGCAGGCGAAAGAGACAGCGTATCCAGACAGGTCTCGCAACGGCCGCGGCGCCTCGTGCTCGCTGCCTGAGCGCTCTGAGTGCGCCGCGCTGCGACAGCAAGGCCAGGAGAGAGAAGTGAGCTACCAGGAACCGGACAACGAGTCTCCTGCGGCGGGGGGCGCGGAGGCTGCTGGGGCGGAGAATCGTTCCGGTGGGGAGGCCATCCCAGAGGGGCTGTGGATCAAGTGCTCCCAGTGCGGCGAGATGCTGTACCAGCCGGAGCTTCAGGAGGAGCTCCACGTGTGCCGCCACTGTGGGCATCACAGGCGGCTGACGGCGCGGGAGCGCATTGCCATCACGGCAGACGAGGAGTCGTTCCGCGAACACGACGCGGACATGCGCACAAGCGACCCGCTGCACTTTCCAGGCTATAGGGAGAAGCTCAGCGAGGACGAGGCCCGCACCGGCCTCAAGGAGGCGCTGGTGTGGGGGGAATGCACTATCGAAGGCATTCCCGTGGTGCTGGCGGTGATGGACTTCAGCTTTCGGGGCGGGAGCATGGGAGCGGTGGTGGGCGAGAAGTTCGCACGGGCGGCGGAGCGGGCCATCGAGCGCGGGGCGCCGCTTGTGCTGTTCGCGTGCTCAGGCGGGGCGCGCATGCAGGAAGGCATCGTTTCGCTCCTTCAGATGGCCAAGACGACAACTGTAGTGTCACGGTTGGCAAGAGAACGTGCCCCGTTTGTGGTTATCTACACGGACCCGCTCACGGCGGGAGTCTTCGCCAGCTTCGCCTCGGTGGCGGATGTGGCAATCGCGGAGCAGAATGCGCTGGTGGGATTCGCCGGTCCTCGCGTCATCGAGAAGGCCTTCAATATCAAGCTTCCGGCCGGCAGCCATACGGCCGAGTTCCAGCTCGAACACGGCATGGTGGATATGGTGGTGGCGCGGCGCGGCCTGCGCCCGCTGCTGGTCCGACTGCTGGGGCTGCTGTCGCCGCACAGGACTGAGGATGTAGCAGCGGAAGGACCGCTGCCGTGAGCCGCTGGCCGGAGTTCGATAAGCAGATGCGCGAGGTGGATGCGGACATCGCGAAACTCGAGCGAATCCTGGCTGCGCCGAGCATCAGCGAGGAGCGACGCGCGCAGGTGCGAGAGCGAGTCGCCGACCTGCGGCGGAGACAAGACCGGATCATCCAGGAAGTGTTCTCGAAGCTGACCGCCTGGGACAACGTTCTGCTGGCTCGCCACGTGGACCGGCCGTACACGCTGGACTACGTGGGGGCGATCTTCGATGACTTCGTCGAGCTGCATGGGGATCGGCGTTTCGGAGACGATCCGGCCATCGTGGCCGGCCTCGCGCCGTTGGCGGGCGAGACGGTCGCGGTGCTCGGTCACCAGAAGGGGCGGGACGTGAAGCAGCGGCAGTTCCGCAACTTCGGGAGCGCCCGGGCGGAAGGGTATCGGAAGGCGGGGCGGGTGATGCGGCTGGCGGAGAAGTTTGGCTTTCCGGTGATCAGCTTCGTGGACACCCCGGCGGCCGAATCGCGCCCGGAGGCGGAAGAGCGGGGCATCGCTAACGCGATCGCCGAGAACATGCTGCTGATGGCTATGCTCGCCACGCCCATTTTGGTGATGATCATCGGCGAAGGAGGGAGCGGGGGGGCGATCGGGGTCGGTGTGGGCGATCACGTTATGATGCTGGAGCACTCGATCTACTCGGTGATCCCGCCGGAGTCGTGTGCCGTGATCCTGGAGGCATTTGGACGCGATCCAACTCGAGGACCCGAGGCAGCGGAGGCGCTGCGCTTGTCGGCGATACGGACGATGGAACTGGGGGCCGTGGATGAAGTCGTTCCCGAGCCCACGGGAGGCGCGCATCGCGATCCGGCCGCGGCCGCGCAGAACGTGAAGGAAGCGATCGCGCGGTCACTTGCTCGCCTGCGAGAAACGCCCATCGATGAGGTGCTGGCCGCGCGCTATCGGAAGTATCGGCAGATAGGCCACTTCCTCGGCGAGTAGGAGCGACATTCCTGTCGCGACTATGCCAAAGCGAACCACAAGGCCGAACCCCAAACCCGGACAGCGGGCACTTCGTAAGGGGCGTGCGTCCTTGGAGAATGCTGCCTACTTTATCACCGCCTGCGCCGCGGGTCAGCGTCCAATCTTCGCCTCCCCCAGTGTCGCGAATATCCTCATCGCCGGAATCCGGTGGCTGCGGGACACCGGCCGGATCTGGATAATTGGCTATGTCATCATGCCCGATCACGTCCACCTGCTGCTTGTCCTTCGTCGGGGCGCGACTCTCTCGAAGGTTATGCAGGTGTGGAAGGGCTTCATGGCCCGCGAGCTGCGCCAGAAGTGCGGCCTGTCGCCGCCAGTGTGGCAGCGCGGATGCTACGACCACGCGATCCGCGACGCGAAGGATCTGCGGGTCCGTCTCGATTACCTCCATGACAACCCGGTGCGGAAGAGCATGGTTGAGACAGCGGAGGACTACGAGTTTTCGACAGCCAACCCGGCATATGAGGGCGATGTGGATCGTTGGTGGATGATGTAGGCCTGGGGTCGCGACAAGAATGTCGCTCCTACGATCACGGCCGCCCGTAGGAGCGACATTCTTGTCGCGATGCCATAGGAGCGGCATTCCCTTCGACTTCGCTCAGGACAGGCCTGTCGCGACCGCGCTTGGTTTGGGCTCAGGCCGCGGCCGCCGGCGTGTGTTAGCACGCACCGGCGGCCGCCTTTGGAACGAGTGTTGGCTGGGCTGGTGGCCCACGGCCCCGGTACGCTGCGATCCGACCGATGCGAACCACCTTTGCGGCCTTCTCCACCGACAACGTCGGACAGCTCATCGACTCAACCTCCTTGTATGAGAGTCGCCCCCATGATATGCTGTGCCGCGCCAGAAAGCGATTCGTAAGACTCTTACGGAGACCCTCATGGTGACACTGCGAACGACGCGCTCTGCCGCGGAGCCTCTGTTCGAGCCTGCCTGGCGTGCTCTTGAGCAGGCCCACCGGTGTCACTACGACGCCGAAGTCCGGCGGTATATCGAGGGGGTGTTCGTGGATTACGGTGACTGTGATAAGTACGACCTCACGAATCCCGCAGACGAGCAACCTCTACAAGAAGCCTTCGCCTCGTTTGCAGCCCGAGAACTGCCCAAGCTGGCAGCGCTGCTGTCCAAGGATCGGGAACGAGAAGGACCACTCCGCGTCAAGAAGCCCAGACTGAGAGGCAAGCGGCCGGTGAGGAAGAGGGAGCGCGAGAAGAACGCCAGACTCCTCGCCTTCGTCGCCGAGCGCATCGTGCGATTCGACCGGCTGATTGGTGGCGAGCTCAGACCAGGTCGTCTACCCCGACAGGCCGTACCGTGGGATGCACTTCTCGCTGAGTGGCACCGCCTGAATGCCTCACCCCCGGACGCGATACCTTCGCCCGAAGCCCTCAAAGTCGCCTACTACGCAGCCGCGGGGAATCCACACCTGGCGCGGGAGTTCCTTACGCAGTTCCAGGCGGAGTGGGATGAGGCCTGGCGTGAATCAGAGCTAGCACTTCAGGAGCTTCGCCAGTGGTACGCGGGCCTCACAGAGGAGGAGCGCTCGGAGCGGTTCCGGGCGCCGGCGATACAGATAACGGAGGAAGCCTGGCGACCGGTGCGGGAAGCGCAGCAGAGACTGAAAGAGGTACAGCAGAAGCGTCGCGCATTCCTTGAGAACCTTTCCCCAGAGGAGCGGGAAGCATCGGAGAAGGCGAGCGCTCAGCGGGAAAGAGAGCACATTCAACGAGAGCGGGCCGCCATCCCTCGCCGGAGACTCATTGAGGCGCGCGTCCGGCAGCTTGTGTGGCGAGTGCCGGACGAGGACCCAGAGCGGGAGAAGCAGCTTTGGCAATCACCGCTCCGCGACTGGTTCCTGCCAGAGGCACGAGATGGCCGACTTCGCAGGTGGGGTTGGAGGCTCCTGCGCCATGACGAAGGAGGGCAAGTCGCAGATGCTCGCGGCTGAACACCTGCCCACCTCTGTCAGGTCCGCCGCACCAGCAGAACCTCCCGCCCCTCGCGCACACCTCCCCGGCCACCGCGTCGTTCATGTAGGTGTACCTCCCGCTGACCGCACACCACGCACGCCGCTTCACCCCCCGAAAGAGGAAGTCCGCCGCGGTCGAGGGGGGTGACCGGCGGCGGACCTAAGACCACATAAAGAGGCCTCATTCATATTCTACTGCGCGCGTGCGGCCAGGTCAAGCGACTCACCGCAACCTCTTCCTCCCGTTTGTGGGCCGCACTGCTGACAGGAACCTATCCCGAGGCGAGCGATTTCGGTGGTTCTCGGCAGAGCCTTCTGCGGGGAAGGTAGGACAGCAGCGTGTCTGCTGCCCCCGCGGTCCGTGGCAGCTTGGCTTGGGCAGGAGACTCGCTCCTGCCCTACGAACTGGAGGGTTGTGGGGAGGCGGAGGAGGTCGAGTCGGGGAGTTAGCCTGAGGGCAACTGTGCCGGTGGAGGGAGTTGAACCCCCACGGGCCTAAGCCCACCTGATTTTGAGTCAGGCGCGTCTGCCATTCCGCCACACCGGCGTGCAAATGCAGTATAATCGGGGGGGATAAGCCATGTCAAGGCAATCAAGACGCCGCAGAGGAGGAAGCTCGTGACCGGTCAACTGCCGCCGCAGCCGACTGCACCCCAAGTGCCGCCGCCTCCAATCGCCGCGGGTCCGCCACCGCAGGGCCGCTCGGCCTGGCGGTGGGGCTGCGGGTTAGCTATTGCCGGAGTTCTACTTCTGGTAATGGTGGGGGGCATGCTGTTGCTGTTGATGGCAGTACGCATCAGCGGCGGGATGGAGGGTATCTCCACCGGGAGCGGGCAGATCGCGTTGATTCGTATTGACGGCATGATCGTGGCCGGCCAGTCGGGTTTCTCCATGCTCGGAGGAGCAGCGACGGGCTCTGACGATGTCGTTGATGAGATAGAGACCGCGGTCGAGGACTCGGATGTCGAGGGGATAGTGCTGCGCATCAACAGTCCCGGCGGGTCGGCCGCCGGGTCTCAGGAGATCTACCAGGCGGTTGAGAGAGCGCGCGGCGCGCGCAACGGCGAGTTCGTCGTGGTTGCCTCCATGGCGGACGTGGCGGCCTCGGGAGGGTACTACGTGGCGGCCGCAGCCGACAAGATCCTCGCCGATAGGGCCACCATCACAGGAAGCATCGGCGCCATCGCACTGCACCAGGATGTATCGGGGCTGCTCGAAAAGATCGGCGTGGAGCTGGAGGTCATCAAGAGCGGGGCGCTCAAAGACATGCTCAGCCCCACGGCACCTCTCGGCGACGAAGCGCGGGAGGTAGTTAGAGACCTGGTGATGGAGGTCCACGACCAGTTCATCGCCGACGTCGCCAACGGGCGGAGGATGGAAGAGAGCGCGGTACGCACACTGGCGGACGGGCGCATCTACACCGGCCAGCAGGCCAAGGAGAAAGGCCTGGTGGATGAGTGTGGGGGACTCCGAGATGCCCTCGATGCAGCCGGTGAGCTTGCCGGCGTTGGGCCCGGGCCGGGAGTGAAGGAGTACGGCGCTCCTTCGCTAATGCGCTGGCTTCTCGGCAGCAGCTCGATCTCCGGGCGCCAGGCCGGCGGCGCACGGCGGCTGGTGGTCACAGGGGGCCTCCTGTACGATGGCCTCGCGGGGCGACTTGCGGGCCAGTCGCCTGATCTTATGGGTGCCCTGGGGGACGTCTCACGGACCACCCATGAGGGACCTCCGGGAGAGATGTGAGTCAGTCGGGCGCAGGGAAAAAGCCGCGTCGGCGGGCCCCGCGCGGCAAGGGCCGGCTGGTACTGGTCGATGGCAACAGCCTGCTCTACCGGGCCTTCTTCGCGCTGCCACCTCTGAGCAACGCGCGGGGAGAGGCCACCAACGCGGTCTACGGCTTCACGACGATGCTCCTCAAGATTCTCGATGATGAGCAGCCGGCGATGACGGCGGTCGCCTTCGACCTCCCCACGCCAACCTTCCGCCATCAACGTTTTCCCGAGTACAAGGCCACTCGGCCCGAAACGCCCGACGAGTTGAGATCACAGCTCCAAGTGGCGAGAGAGGTCCTCGAGGCCATGCGTATTTCGGCCTATGACTTCGAGGGGTACGAGGCCGACGACATAATCGGGACTCTCGCGGCGCGGGCCGAGCAGGCCGGATATGACGTGCTGGTGGTCACCGGCGATCTGGATGAGCTTCAGCTCGTGTCGGACCACGTTTCAGTGATGGTGACGCGCCGCGGCATCTCCGATACCAAGGTCTATGACGTCGCTGCCGTGAAGGAGCGCTACGGATTTGGGCCGGAGAAGCTGTGCGACTTCCGCTCCCTTCGGGGAGACGCCAGTGACAACATCCCGGGAGTCCCCGGGATCGGCGAAAAGATCGCCAGCTCCCTGATCAAGCAGTTCGGCTCCCTGGAAGCCGCCCTCGAACGCCTGGATGAAGTCAAACCACCGCGCATTGCGGCCGCGCTGGAGACGCACGCGGGCATCGCCAGGCAGGCGAAGGAGCTGTCGTCCATCGTGCGGGATCTGCCGATCCCGTTTGACCCCAAGGCGCTGCAGCTCGGCCCGCCGGATGAGGAGAAGCTGGCCGAGCTCTTCCGAAGACTCGAATTCCGCTCCCTTCTGTCCCGGCTCGACGGCCCGAAACAGGACCTAACGGCCGATCATCGACTGGTGGCTGAGATCCGGGAAGCGAAGGAGCTCGCCCGGGCGCTTGAGGGCAGCGATGAGCTGGTGATCTATCCGATCGCGGGGGAGGGCTCGGGCCTCCGGGCTCCGCTCCACGGCATCTGCCTCCTTGCTCCAGGGAGCGACCAGCCAGCCGTGCTGCTGGCGGGTGACGAGAAGCTCCGGGGCCTGCTCGAACCCCTCAGGCATCTGTTCGAGTCTCCTGATGTCGCGAAGGTCGGGCACGATCTGAAGCGGCTTGCCCTTCTGTTGCTGCGCCGCGGGATTGCGCTGCGCGGCATCTCCTTCGACACCATGCTCGCCTCCTATCTCATCGATCCGTCGCGGCGCTCTCACGATGATGTCTCCGTTGTTGCCTTCGAGCATCTGGGGTCTGGAACTGGGTCTCAGTTGGCGCTCGCAGGAGGCGACGGCGATCCCGGACAGGGCGCAATCTCGGCCGCTCAGATCGCGGCCCTCAAGCCCCTGCTCGAGCGGCGCCTTCGCGAGCTCGACCTGGAGGGACTCTTTCGCGAGATGGAAATGCCCCTTATTCCGGTGCTTGCCGGGATGGAAGAGACGGGTATCGCGCTGGACGTGCCTGCGCTTGAGGCGCTCTCTGAGCGCCTGGGGGAGCGCGCGCAGCAGTTGCAGACGGAGATCCACCGCCTCGCTGGCGAGGAGTTCAACATCTCCTCTCCCAAGCAGCTTCGGCACATCCTCTTCGATAAGCTCGGCCTCCCCCCGGATAAGAGCAAGCGCACCAAGACAGGATACTCCACCGACGCGGAGGTGCTTGCGCAACTCAGTGAGCTCGGGCATCAGCCGGGCTCCGAGATCGCCGCCAGGCTGCTCGACTACCGCGAGATCACCAAGCTGAAATCCACCTACGTTGACCCGCTTCCTCGCCTTGTCGATCCCGACACCGGCCGCCTCCACACCTCGTTCAACCAGGCGGTCACGGCGACCGGGCGACTGTCCAGCAGCAGTCCGAATCTCCAGAACATCCCCATCCGGCGGGAACTGGGCATGGAGATCCGGCGCGCCTTCGTGGCCTCGGAGAGCGGTCACGCGCTCCTTTCTGCCGACTACTCCCAGATCGAGCTGCGCATCCTCGCCCACATTACGGAGGACGAGAACCTGATCGATGTCTTCCTCCGGGACGAGGACCTCCATCGCGCCGCCGCGGTGGAGATATTCGGTGTGTCGGCGGAAGAAGTGACACCGGAGATGCGTTCATTTGCGAAAATGGTCAACTTCGGTATCCCCTACGGGATCAGCGACTTCCGCCTCGCCCGGGAAATGGGCATCTCGATCGGCGATGCTCGCCAGTACATGGACCGGTATTTCTCGCGCTTCCCCCGGCTCCGCGCGTACATGGATGAGATGCCCAGGCGCGCGCGCGAGGCCGGCTATGTCACTACTCTCCTTGGCCGCCGCCGCTCCCTCCCCGAACTCCGCGCCCGCAATCCGGTACTCCGACAGGCCGCAGAGCGGATGGCGGTGAACACTCCTATGCAGGGCTCGGCCGCGGACATCATGAAGCTTGCGATGCTGCGCCTGCGAGGCGCTCTCCAGCAGGCTCATCTCTCAGCTCGACTCCTCCTGCAGGTCCACGACGAGCTACTCCTCGAAGTCCCGCGGAGAGAGCTCGAGACGACAGCGTCAACTGTCGCAGCGTGCATGTCTGAGGCGTACGAGCTACGTGTACCCCTGAAGGTCGATAGCAAAGCAGGCCCCAATTGGCTTGATATGGAGCCGGTGGGATAAAGGGGGCATACCGGGTCAGCGGGGGAAGGAGCGGTGTCTCCTGCGTCGAATTAGTGAGCATAAGCGCCGTCAGGGGATGATTCCAGGGCCCCGCGATGGGCGCAGGAGTCACGTTCGGCATATGTCGTACGGGATCTCTCAGAAGAGGAGACCCCTGACCGTGAAGAGGGTTGTGCGGACACAAGCAGGCCGCACCCCTGACGCCGCGAGCAAGCGCGCGGAGCAAGGGCATGCCGGACTGTTGCGGGTATACGACCGCAGCAGTGGCGGGCCGCCCCCCGGTCTGGCGAGGAAGGATAGGTGGTATCATGGACAATCGAGAATCTCCATCCGGGCAGGCTGAAGTTCGGCCTCCCCAAGACGCACAGTCCCACGAGCCACAAGCAGAATCTCCCGACGCCGCAGACACACAGTCCACTCAGCCACCAGGAGTGACAGCCCCTGCCGATACGGCCGAGTCCATGGAAGCGGTGGACGGAGAACTCCCCTCAGCCCAGCCCCTGACGGCAGGGCAGATCGTGAACGGGCTCATCGTACATATGGACGAGCAGGGCGCGCTCGTGGATGTTGGCACGAAGTCGGAGGGGCACGTTTCAGCAGCCGACCTCTCGGGCAGCACCACCGAGGAAGGCCGTCCCTTGGCGGTAGGGGATCGGGTGCCCGTGTATATCGTGAGGCCCGAGGATGACGACGGGGCCCCGGTGCTGTCCAAGAAACGCGCCGACTACGAGCTCATCTGGCAACACATCACTGAGGCACACAAGGAAGGCGAGGTCTTGACGGCGATGGTGACCGACCGCGTCAAGGGCGGACTCGTCGTTGACCTTGGCATGCGCGGTTTCCTTCCCGCCTCTCACGTGCGTACCCGGAATGTCCATGCCCTCGACCGTTTCGTCGGCCAGTCGGTGAAGGTCAAGATCATCGAAGTCGACCGCGGTCGCAAGCGCGTTGTCGTCTCGCAGAAGGATGCCATCGAGCAGGCTCGGCGGTTCCGCCGCGAGAGAACTCTGGCCTCACTGGAAGAGAGCAAAGTATATCGGGGCATCGTCCGCCGAATCACGGACTACGGCGCCTTCGTTGACCTGGGCGGCGTTGACGGGCTACTCCATATCACGGAGATGTCGTGGACGCGAATCCGCCATCCCAGTGACGTGGTCAAGGTCGGCGACAAGATAGACGTGATGGTGCTTCGCTACGACCGGGAAAAGAATCGCATCTCCCTGGGACTCAAGCAGATCCTGCCTGACCCATGGAGCGATGTCGGGTCCCAGTTCAGCGTGGGCCGGACGGTCACCGGCACCGTCTCTCGGGTGGTGCCCTTCGGGGCCTTCGTGCGCCTGGAGGGAGGGATCGAGGGTATCATCCCGAACTCGGAACTCCCCGGCGGAAGGGGACAGCGTTCTCAAGATACCCTCTCCGAGGAACAGTCCGTGCAGGTCAAGATCGTCAGCATACAGGCACGGGAACGACGCATGACGCTGAGCCTGCGCCAGGTCGAGCAAGCGCGGGAGCGCCGCGAGCTGAAGGAGTATCTGGCGCGCCAGGAGGCAGACAGCCGGGTGACGATAGGCGATCTCTTCGGCAGCATACTCGCCGAGACGCAGGCCGCCCAGGGGAGAGTCGAGGAGGCCGGCGAGGAGGCCGCGGCGGCGATCCCGGAGGATGCCGAAGGCGCGACGGTCTCAGATGCAGAGTCGCCAGAAACGGAGGCGCGGGAACCGAAACTCGCGGCGCAAGCCGATATCCCGGAAGTGGCTGAACAGGCGGCAGACGCGGAACCGGGGGGGAAGGTGGACGCCGCGGGGTGCGACGAGGGCGCGGCGGAGGAGACCGAATCGCAGGTGGGCGACCCGGTAGGCGAGAAAGGGGGAACTGACGACTCCGCGAAGAGCGAGGTCGGCAGTTCCGCTGGCACATGGTCATCGTCGGAATCACCGGCGGAATCGGAAGCGGCAAAGGACTAGCCACGGAGTTCTTTCGCAGTCGGGGTGCAGTGATTATCGACGCGGATGAGATCGCGCACGAGCTGACCCGGCCGAAGTTGCCGGTCCTCGCTGACATCGCAGACGCCTTTGGCCAGGGCATCGTGCGGGAAGATGGAAGCCTGGATCGCGGACAGCTGGCGCGCTTGGTCTTCGGCGATCCGCAGGCCCTGGCGAGATTGAACGCAATAACGCATCCTGCTATCAGAAGCGAGATCGAGCGGCGCCTGGCCAGGTGCACAGAAGAGAAGAGAACCCATGTGGTGTGCATCGTGGCGCCGCTATTGCTGGAGGCGGGATACCGGGAGAGTGTTGATCGCCTGCTGGTAGTAGCGGCCGACGAGGAAGAGCGCGTGGGGCGAGTTATGGCGCGGAACGGGCTTACGGAGGAGGAGGTCAAGAAGCGCATGGCGGCGCAGATGCCTCCCGCGGAGCAAACCTCCGAGGCTGACTGGGTGGTGGACACCACAAGAGGCCAAGAGGACGCTTGTCGTCAACTCGAAGGCATATGGGCCGAACTGAACCCCTAGCGGCCGCGTCTAAAGGTATTGGCTGTGCTTTACAAGGCGCGGCGGGCTATGGTAGAATTCCCAGCCAAGTGGTGGTGAGGGGGCGCGAGAGGGAGAGGGTTAGGGAGGGCTGTTCGGGGTCCTCGTCGTTTTGAATAGGGCGAGGTCAACAAGACGACTGCGCGCAGAAGGAGACGAGGTGCTATGCGCATGTTCTCGAAGGGCCGAGTGGCGACAGCCATTGCCCGTTTGCTAACCCTCGCGTTCGTTTGCTCGACGTGGCTGACCGGCGTTGCCGCGCTTCCGGCCGAGGCACAGATAGTGACTCGAACGGCGACGACCCAGTCGGTAGCGGTGGTACCGTTCGAGAACCTGAGCGGCCTTCGCCCAGAGACATTCGGGGATGAGGCCAGCGACGCTATTGCGGTGGAACTGCGCGACCGGCTGTTTCTGGACGTCCTTCCAAAGGCAGACATCACCATCCAGATGCGCGAGCTCGGGTTCACGGCTCCTCTGAGCGATGTTGAGTTGGTGCGACTGGCGGCCGAAATGGAGATCGTCCTCTTGGTGACCGGGCAGATTCGCGCGGCCCGCATACTCGACAGCAGCGAAGGCCGATACGCTGAGGTAGTGCTGGCGGTGCGGCTGTTCGATCGGCTGGCGCGTGATGCCGTCAACGGCGCGCTGGTGACAGGTCGAGGTCCGGCCTCGGTGGATGCCAGCGACGAGGTGCTGCTCCGCAAGGCCGTGGGGCAGGCCGCCTTCGAGACCATCGAGGAGATGCGGTCGCGTCCGACGATCACGGCGATGGTGCTCTGGGCCCGGGGGGACACAGTATTCCTGAACGTGGGGACGCGAGGCGGGATGCGCCCCGGCATGAAGCTGGTGGCCATCCGCAGCGGGGAGCGGATCGCGGTCGTAAACGTGACCGATGCTGATGCGATCGGCGCCTATGCCGACGTGGTCGAGGGAACTTCGCTTCGGACCGGAGACCATCTGCGAGGCATCTACGAGCTTCCGAGAGGCGCCCGCCCCAAGGCCGCGCGAATTGTCCAGGAGACCGGGAAGCGTTTCGACAAGCTGCTGATCGCCGCCGGGGTGCTTTTCGGCCTGTCCGGCTTCGCGTCGAGGGCGCGGCTGCTTACCGAGGGCGGCATCGCGGCCGCGAACTTCACGGCCTCCAATATGGCGAACGCGGCCGAGATGGGATATAGTGGGTGGGGAGCGGGAACCGTCCTCTGTACGTGGGAGCCCTACAGCAACACACAGGAAAGCCGGATCGTCGGCTACGAGATCTGGCGCAACCAGAAATTCGTTGATTTCGTATGGATCAAAGAGCAGCGCGAGGACTACTACATCGACTTTCCCTGGGGCGATGTGTTCTCGTGGTGCAATGTCACGTTGGATGCCATTACGGGAGAGGAGTGGGTCGAGGCGGACTCCGACGTCTGGGACCCGGAGATTGAGGAAGATGAAGAGACGGGCGAAATCACGTACAACCCCGAGTACGATGACTGGGCGGACGGCTGGGAGGCCGATAACTACATCGGGGGGGCGGAATACCTCGATATGCACTATGGGTGGTTCCGCGCGGAGGTAATCCCAGGGGCGCCTTACTACTATCGGGTGCGGCCGCTCATCAAGCGCCAGCGGCAGATAGACATCGGGCAGTATGAGTGGGCATTGTACCGGGAGACCGACTACTCAGGGACCAATAACCTCGTAATAGGGGTTTCGCCACCACTGGCAGATTCCATTCGTCTGGTTTTCGGGGGCATTGACGAAGGGGTCTACGAGATATGGGAGGCGCTGCCGAATCCGGAGCTGCTCGCAAATACGGCAACCTTCTACTTCTACACCCCGATAGGAGCAGACGAAGTGATCGTGCAGGTGGCGCGCGACCCGAACATAGAGTTCGACCCGGGGAGCCTCTACACACAGAGCCTTCCAGCGATGGGAGAATATGTGTGGGAGGAAAAGGTCGGAGTGGACCTCACGCAGGTGCCGGGAACCGGCGGCGTTTTCTGGTGGCGCATGGGAGCGCGCAACCGGCAGAGCGCCGTCGCGCCGCGGCCGTGGCCTCCTAGCCGGACACATGACTACGGGTACGTGTGGTCTGAGCGCAACATGTTCTCCCTCACGGCCATGAGCCGAGCAGAGCTGCTGCACCAGGAGAGGGAAGCGCTGGCGCGATCGAGCACGAGAGCAGTTCGAGTCCCCCAGCGAGCGACGGGGGAGCGGGTGCTGCGCGCCCAGTAGCGTTCCCCGCGGCCGTCTGCGGCGGGGGCCCCGCCTTCGTGAATGTGAGAGGGCGGCTCTGTCGGGCTGCGCCCAGCATCTGACACGCATATGCAGAGGGCCCGCACACACTGGACTTGCCTGCTCGTGCTCGCAGGGGCGATCGCGCTGCTGACCGCCACTGCGCAGGCATCGCTGGTCGGCCCCAGCCTGATGGTACGGGCCGATCCCTATCGTGTCCCTGCGGACGGTGAAGCGCGTGTTGCCATCTTCGTGGAGGTCACCGACGCGCTCGGCGCGCCCGCGCTCGATGGGACAGCGGTCCATTTCGTCACCACGCTTGGCGAGATTGTGTCGCCGGTGGAGACTATTGGCGGGCTTGCCCAGACTGTGCTGACGGCATCCAACACGACGGGGATGGCTTTGGTGTCGGCCATCGTCGGGGGCGTGCGCAGCAGCACTGAGGTCGAGTTTCTCGCCGCGCCCGGAAGCGCCTCGCCCGGCTCGCGCATGATCGAACTCACCGCCGACGAGCTCTCCTACAGCGCGGATCGACAGGTCTTCGTCGCTACGTGGGCGGCGGAACTCAAATACCAGACGATCGAGATCCGCGCCGACAGCATCCAGTACGATATGAATCCGAAGGTTGTGTGTGCGCAGGGGAACGTGATGCTGCGCTCGGGCACCCGCGTGCTGGAGGCCGACGCCCTGCGCTACGAGCTTCGCTCCCTCCGCGGCCGCCTGCTGCGAATCACAGGCGAGATTGAGAAGCTGGTGGTAGAGGGCGATGCGCTGGAAACGCGCCCGGATACGGCGGAGGATTCCTGCCTCTGGGAGCCACTCCGCACGGACGAAACGCGCACCTGGGTGAAGGCGCGGCGGGCCGTCATCCAGCCGGGGCGCAAGATCGTTCTGGATCACGCTACCTTCTATGTGGATGGCACCCGCGTGATGAGCCTGCGCCGACACGTGCTCGAACCCAGCTACGGGAGCGCGGTCTTCGGGAACGCCCTGGGATACAGCTCGGGCGCGGGAGTGAATCTGGACTTCCCCTTTTACTACCGCGGCACTGGCGGCCACGTGGGATCGCTTCACATCACCCGGAACCGTATGGCCGGTGGGGCGCGGTATGAACCGGGATGGGCAGTCGGACTGCGCGAGGAGTACATCCGGGAGGGCCACAGCGAAGGGGCATTCGCGCTGGATGATCTGCTCCATCCCGACCGCGGTGTGCGGTGGGAGCACCGGCATGAGCTCGGCGGCGGGGCCCGATGCAACCTCGATGCTAGTGTGGTCACATTCGAGGATGGTAGTCCCCGCTTGCGCTCCAGCGGCTTCAACGTCTTCCGCCCGGTGGCCGGCGGCCGCCTGTCGCTGGCGGCTTCCCGGAGCGACTTCGGCGCCTCAGAGCACTACTTCACCGATCTGTCGTATCGCCCTCGCACTTTTCACGTGGGCTCCGGGGTGCTGATGAACCCCGTCTTCCACCTGCGGCATTCTTGGAGACACAGCGATCAATCCGAGCTTCTGGTGGACGTCGAGACCGGGCAAGTGCTCGAGATCGCACGAGAGAGCACAGGCCGGACCACGTCTCCCGGGATCAACCTCAATTTCGACCTGCCGTCGCGGCAGCTCGGGGGCAAGACGCGGCTGACCGCCAGGCTGATGACAGGATACGCCTGGGGCCTCTCGGGCGGAGGGCAAAGTGTGCTCGACGGCCACTTGAGCCTTACTCGCCGCTTCGGGCCCACGGATCACGTGCGTCTCAGCTACGACTATGGCTCGACACCGGCGAGCATCCAGGCCTCTGTGTTCACGTTTGGGCGGCAGAGGCTGCGCCTGAACGGAAGCGCCACGATCAAGCAGTTCTCGGTGCGGGCGAATGCCTCCAGGGAACTCGACGGGGACCGCTTCTTCGGGACGGTCAACGTGTCGCGGCCGCTCCCATTCGGCATGGACACCGTAGGGCGGCCGCTCTGGAGCGTGGAGGCCAGCCATTTCTTCTCGCACATCGGCGACTACAGCCTGGCCAGCTCGCGCTTCGCCCTTACCCGGCTGGTCGGCCGCTATCGTGCCGCGCTCTGCTACTCGCCGGAGGGCCACGGGCGGTACGACAGCCGGCCCTGGGTCGGACTGCACGGCTATGGATACACCTACTCGGGGGGCCGCAACCTCTGGCTCGAACTCAGCGCGGCAACGTACTGACGCGCGCCATATTGCGCCTCCCTGCAGCTTCATCAAACACCCGTTGGTATGTTATAATGCGTGCGAGGAGCTATGGCCAGGCAGTTCGAGCTGATCTCGGAACTCACCCCCAAGGGCGACCAGCCGGACGCGATCGAGCGTCTCGCCGACGGCGTTCTTGGTGGCCTCGAGCGGCAGACCTTGCTGGGAGTCACCGGTTCCGGCAAGACCTTCACGATGGCCCACGTCATCGCGCGCGTCCAGCGACCGACGCTCGTCATGGTGCATAACAAGACGCTGGCCGCTCAGCTCTGCGGCGAGTTCCGCGAGTTCTTCCCGAACAACGCAGTCGCCTACTTCGTCAGCTACTACGACTACTACCAGCCGGAGGCATACCTCCCGCAGACCGACACTTACATCGAGAAGGATTCCTCCATCAACGAGGAGATCGACCGGCTTCGCCACTTCGCCACCCAGGCGCTGTTCGAGAGACGAGACGTGATCGTCGTCGCCAGCGTCTCCTGCATCTACGCGCTGGGCTGCCCGGAGGAGTACGAGCGACTTACGTTCCAGGTCAAACGGGGCGGAAGCTACGACCGAGATCGGCTGCTCAGGCGGCTGGTGGCGATGCAGTTCACGCGGAACGACACAGCCCTGAAGCGCGGCACCTTCCGGGTCAGGGGCGACGTGCTCGAGATCTTGCCGGTAGACGAAGAGCGCATCACCCGAGTCGAGATGTTCGGAGAGGAGGTGGATAAAGTCCTCTCTATCGACCCCGTAACCGGGGAGGTGGTGGCGGAGCTCGACGGGGCCATGATCTTTCCCGCCACACACTACGTTTCCGACGCGGATCAGCAGGAGGCGGCCATCGTCGGCATCGAGGCGGAACTGGAGGAGCGTGTCCGCTACTTCAACGAGCGCGGCAGGCTGCTGGAGGCGCAGCGGCTCGAACAGCGCACGCGCTATGACATGGAGATGATCCGGGAGATCGGGTACTGCCAGGGAATCGAGAACTACGCCCGGCACTTCGACAAGCGCGAGCCCGGGCAGGCCCCCTATACGCTGCTGGACTACTTCCCGGAGGACTTCCTGACCATCGTAGATGAGAGCCACCAGAGCGTTCCCCAGATTTCCGGACAGCAGGCCGCCGACCGATCTCGCAAAGATAGCCTGGTGACACATGGCTTCCGGCTGCCCTCCGCCTACGACAATCGCCCCCTGACGTTCGAGGAGTGGGAACACCGGATCGGCCAGGTGATCTTCACCTCCGCGACCCCTGCACAGTACGAGCTGCGAGGCAGCGATCGGGTGGTCGAGCAGATCATCCGGCCCACGGGCCTGGTCGATCCTGAGGTAATCCTCCGCCCGACGAAGGGGCAGATAGATCACCTGATCGGTGAGATTCAGAGCCGGGTTGCCCGCGGCGAGAGAGTGCTCGTCACCACCTTGACTAAGAAGATGGCGGAAGATTTGTCCGAGTATCTCGCAGAGCTGGACATCAAGGTGCACTACCTGCACTCGGAGATCCAGACGCTGGTTCGCACGGAGATCCTGCGCGACCTGCGCCTCGGGGTGTACGACGTGGTGGTCGGCATCAACCTCCTGCGGGAAGGCCTCGACCTGCCGGAGGTGAGCCTAGTCGCCATCCTCGACGCGGACAAGGAGGGGTTCCTCCGCTCGGAGACGGCATTGATACAGACCATCGGACGTGCTGCCCGCCACATCTCCGGGCAGGTCACAATGTATGCCGATGAGGTCACCAATTCGATGAGGCGCGCGATCGACGAAACCAACCGACGCCGACGGCGCCAGCTCGAGTATAACGAGGAGCATGGCATCGAGCCGGAGTCAGTTCGCAAGGCGATCCGCGACCTGCTGGTCGAGGAGGTGGCGGAAGAACCGGCGCTCTACGGGACAGATGAAGGGGGCTCCGGCAAGCCGCTCACGGAAGTGATCGCGGAACTCGAGTACGACATGCGGCTGGCGGCCCAGGAGTTGCGCTTCGAGGAGGCGGCCAAGATTCGTGACCACATTCGATCCCTTCAGGGTGACGTTGCCGAGCCCATTCGGCCGCGGGGGCGGCGGCAGGCACGGAAACGCCGAAGAGCTTGACGTCGCCCCGTCGGGGGATCCTTCCGCGAGGATGAGAGACTGCATGTATGGCCACTGACAAGATCGTCGTCCGCGGCGCTAGACAGCACAACCTGAAAAACATCACGGTCGAGATACCCAGGGACAAGCTCGTCGTCATCACTGGGCTCTCCGGGTCAGGCAAGTCGTCTCTTGCGTTCGATACCATCTACGCCGAGGGGCAGCGCCGCTACGTCGAGTCTCTCTCCGCCTATGCCCGTCAGTTCCTCGGCGAGATGGATAAGCCGGATGTCGATTTCATCGAGGGCCTCTCGCCTGCGGTAGCGATAGACCAGAAGTCCGCCACCCGCAATCCCCGCTCGACGGTCGCGACCGTCACCGAGATCTACGACCATATGAGGCTGCTGTGGGCTCGCATCGGCCAGCCTCACTGTCCCGAGTGCGGCCGCCCGATCGTGCGGCAGACCGTGGAGCAGATCGTGGACCAGGTCCTGCAACTCCCCGAGGGCACGCGCATCCTGATCCTGGGCCCGGTTGTCAGAGGGAGAAAGGGCGAGTACAGACAGATCTTCGAGGATATCCGGCGCCAGGGCTTCGCGCGGGTGCGAGCAGATGGCGACGTCGTCGAACTATCAGAGGCCGGCGACCTCCGCCTCGCACGCTACAAGCAGCATACCATCGAAATCGTGGTAGACCGCATCATCGTGCGCCCCGCCGCGCGGAAGCGACTAGCTGACTCCATGGAGCTCGCCCTCCGCGTGGGAAACGGGATCGCCATCGTGCAGCCCGTACAGGGCCCGAAGGGGGGAGATCCTCCGGGCGAGGAGATGCAGTTCAGCGAGCACTTCGCCTGCCTGCACTGCCAGCGCAGCTTCGAGGAGCTTCAGCCGCGCCTGTTCTCCTTCAACACCCCTCACGGGGCCTGCCCTGACTGCATGGGCCTCGGCACCAGCAGTGAGCTGGATGAAGCGCTCATCATCCCCGACCCTAGAATGACGATTAACGAGGGCGCCATCCTGCCCTGGCGCAGCTTCAGGTCGCAGTACCACAAGGCGCTGCTCCGCACTGTGTGTCAGGAGTTCGACATCGACTGCGACGCGCCGGTGAAGGCTCTCCCGAAGCGGAAGCTCAGTATCCTGCTGCGGGGAGCCGAGGAACCCGTGCGCGTGAGGTTCCGGGGTCGCGGGGGCCGCCTCCGTGTCTACAATACCCGCTTCCAAGGCATCCTTCACTATCTGCGCCGGGAGTACGAAGACGGCGAGTCCGACTCCGCGCGCGCCTACCTGGAAGCGTTCACGGCCATCAAACCATGCCCGGCCTGCAAGGGGGCGCGGCTCAGGCCGGAGAGCCTCGCGGTGACAATTGGCGGCAGGAACATCGCGGAGGTTTCTGCGACGTCGATACGCCAGGCGATGGAGTTCTTCGACGCCCTCTCCCTCAGCGCCAGACAGAGGCAGATCGCTCGCCAGGTATTGAAGGAGATCCGCACCCGCCTCGGGTTTCTCATCAACGTGGGACTGGACTACCTCACGCTCGATCGCGCGGCTGCTACCCTGGCTGGCGGCGAGGCCCAGCGCATCCGCCTCGCCACTCAGATCGGCTCCGGCCTCATGGGAGTGCTATACATCCTCGATGAGCCCTCCGTGGGTTTGCACCAACGGGACAACCGCCGCCTCCTCGACACCCTCCAGAACCTGCGCGACCTCGGCAACACGATCATCGTCGTCGAGCACGATGAAGAGACCATCCGCACGGCCGACTGGGTGATCGACATCGGCCCCGGGGCCGGCGAGAATGGCGGCCACATCGTCGCGGTGGGTGATGTCAAAGCGATCTGCTCGTCTCCCCAATCTATCACCGGAGACTATCTCACCGGCCGACGGTCAATCCCGGTGCCCCCGCGCCGCGAGAACAATGGGCACTTCCTCACGGTTAAGGGAGCGCGCCACCACAACCTGAAGAACATAGATGTCCGCATCCCCCTCGGTGTCTTCACCTGTTTGACCGGCGTTTCGGGCTCCGGGAAGTCCACGCTGATGGAGGACATCCTGTATCGTCGGCTCGCCCATACGCTCCACAATGCTCGTACCGCCTGGGGCAAGCATGACGAGATCAGGGGCGTCGAGCACGTAGACAAGGTAATCGACATAGACCAGTCTCCCATCGGTAGAACGCCGCGCTCTAACCCCGCCACCTACACCGGCGTCTTCGGTAGGATCCGGACCCTCTTCGCGCAGACGCCGGAGGCCCGCATGCGCGGATACAAGCCCGGCCGTTTCTCCTTCAATGTCCGCGGCGGACGCTGTGAGGCCTGCCGGGGGGATGGCATCATCAAGATCGAGATGCACTTTCTCCCCGATGTGTACGTGCCCTGCGAGGTGTGTAGGGGCGCTCGGTACAACCGGGAAACTCTGGAGGTCACATATAAGGGCCGCAACATCGCTGAGGTGCTGAGCATGACCGTCCGCGAGGCGGTCGAGTTCTTCGCGAACATACCACCCATTGCCTCGAAGTTCCGGACGATTCACGACGTTGGCCTCGGCTACATAAAGCTCGGCCAGCCTGCGACCACCCTTTCCGGCGGGGAGGCGCAGCGCGTCAAGCTCGCCACTGAGCTCTCCCGCCGCCAGACGGGCCGCACCCTTTACCTCCTCGACGAGCCCACTACCGGGCTTCACTTCGCAGACATCCAGAAGCTCCTCGACGTGCTGCGCCGCCTGACGGAGGCCGGCAATACCGTGTTCGTGATCGAGCACAACCCGGATGTCATAAGTGCGCGGACCACATAATCGACCTCGGCCCGGAGGGGGGCGATGAGGGCGGCAAGATCGTGGCGGAGGGGACGCCCGAGGAGGTCGCTAAGAAGTCGCGGTCGCACACCGGCCAGGTGCTCAAGAGGACCCTCTCCCGCGCGCGCTCGGGACGACGAGGTCGGCCGCGGAAGCGCAAGAGCTGACAGTGCCGGCCCTGGCGCCAGCCGACGTCGTGCTCATCAACGGCCGCCTGTTGACCATGGGGAGGAGTCCAGCGCGGGCCGCGGCAATCGCTGGCGAACGTATTCTCGCCCTCGGAGATGATCGAGAGATACTCTCCCTTCGGGGCCGGCGGACGCGGGTCGTCGACCTTCGAGGGCGCCTAGCGCTCCCCGGCTTCACCGATAGTCACGTTCATCTCGCTTCCCTCGCCCTCCGCCTTTCTGAGGTCGATCTGACACCTGCGAGGACGCGGCCGGCAGCCCTGGGGCGTATCGCCGCCCGCGCGCGGCGCACGCCTCCAGGGCAATGGATCATGGGCGGCGGCTTCGATAAGAACCGGTGGGGGGACGCTTTCCCCACGCGCTGGGAACTCGACCGCGTCGCACCTCGACATCCCGTGGCCCTGCAGTCTCGCGACGGCCACGCTCTCTGGGTAAACTCGGCTGCGCTCGAACGCTGCGGCATCGACGCCCGCACGGCCGTGCCCTCTGGCGGCCGTATGATCGGCGACGCGTGCGGACATCCGTCTGGGATCCTTCTCGAAAGGGCCGGCGAGCTCGTCTACCGATCCTCCGCTTTCCCTCGGCAGCGTTTGGAGCCGTCCAGAGAGTCACTGCTCGTGGCTCAGCGTTTCCTCTTGCGCCGCGGCATCACATCAATCCACTTGATGGAAGAGAGGCCATTGTTCGGGGCACTCCAGGCCCTGCGCGAGACGGGAGATCTGTGCCCTCGCGTTACCGTCTACCGCGGGCGCGATGATCTTTCTCGTTTGCTTGGCGCTGGTGTGCGGTCTGGATTCGGTGACGAGTGGCTTCGCATCGGCGGCATCAAGCTTCTCCTCGATGGCGCCCTGGGCAGCCAGACCGCCTGGCTATTCCGCCCGTACAGCAACTGTGACGCAGGCTGCGGGATCTCGCTCATGTCCAGGGACGAACTGCGTGACTGCCTTGCCCGCGCGGCGGTAGGGGGCCTCGCTTGCGCCATACATGCCATCGGCGACCGCGCCAACGCGGTTGCTCTGGACATCCTGGCAGAGGTACGCCACCTGCGAACGCCTTTGCCCCACCGCATCGAACACGCGCAACTACTCCGTCCCCGGGACATTCCTCGCTTTGCCGAGCTCGGGGTGGTCGCGTCGATGCAGCCCTGCCACATTCTGGGCGACATCGCCATGGCTGAGCGGTACTGGGGCCGGCGCTCCCGCTGGGCATACGCAGTGAGAAGCTTGCTGAACTCCGGCGCCACCGTCGCCTTTGGGTCTGACGCGCCCGTCGAGACAGCCGACCCAATTGTCGGCGTCTACGCCGCGGTGCGAAGACAGGACGTTGACGGCAGTCCCTCCGATGGGTGGTATCGGCAGGAAGAGGGAATCCGAGGCATGGAGGCTCTTCACGCTTACACGGTCGCTCCTGCGCTCGCCTCCGCGGAGGCCGATGTCAAGGGAAAGCTCTTGCCCGGCTACCTGGCAGACATCGTGGTCCTGTCCGAAGACGTTACTCGCCTACGGGGGCGACGGATGCTCAAGACGGAAGTGGATCTTGTCTTCGTTGGGGGCCGACTGAGGTATCGTCGTCGTTCTGCCTGAGGAACTTGATTGACGCGCGCCAGGCCGCGTGGGTATCATGACTGTAGGTGGTCGGTCCGTGGTCCTGCAAGAGAAACTCGACCAACTTCCCGCGAAGCCCGGCGTCTACCTGCTGAAGGACACTGCCGGCGGTGTTCTCTACGTGGGCAAGGCTCAGTCCCTGCGTTCGCGCGTTCGCTCCTATTTCCAGCGAGGCGCGGCCCTTTGCCCGCGTCTCGGCCTTCTCGTCCAGCAGGTTGACGATCTTGACTGCGTGGTCGCTGACTCGGACCTGGAAGCCCTTGTCCTGGAGTTCACTCTCATCCAGAAGCACCGGCCGCGCTTCAACGTGCGCTACCGGGATGACAAGAGCTACCCGTACATCCGAATAGATCCAGGGGAGGCCTACCCCAGCCTGTGCGTGGTCCGGCGCATGGCCGCCGATGGCGCTCGCTACTTCGGCCCCTTCCCCTCCACCCGCAGCATGTGGCGAACAATCAGCACCGCTTGCCGGCTGTTCGGGATTCGCCAGACGCTGGTTGCCACGGTGAAGAAGCGGGGCGGCTGTCCCTGGAAGCCCGAGCGAGGGCCTCGGGCCCGCCCCTGTCTTGAGTACTTCATAGAGCGCTGTCTCGCGCCGTGCGCTGAGGGACATGGCAGCAAGGAGCAGTACCTCCGGGCTGTCCGGCAGGTGTGCGACTTCCTCGACGGCAAGCATGAGCATGTGCTCACTCAGTTGGAAGCAGAGATGGAGCGTGCCGCGGGCGATCTTCGCTATGAATCCGCGGCCCGCGTCCGCGACCAGATTGCCGCCCTCGAGAATGCCCTGCACGGCCAGAGGGTAGTCTCGTCCCGGGGCGAGGAGGCGGATGTGCTCGGGCATGCCCTGCGCGAGGACACGGGCTGCGTCTCCGTCCTCGAAGTTCGTGAGGGACGCCTCGTCAATCAGGAGCACTACTTGCTCGAAGGTGTCTCCGGGGTCTCCGCGGCGGAGGTGCTGAACGAGTTCGCGAAACACCATTATCAGGAAGTGGCCGCTGCCCCCCGGCGGGTGCTCCTTCCGGTGGCCATCGCGGACGGGGGGACGATTCAGGAGCTGCTGGCGGAGCGGCGGGGAACGAGGGTCGAAGTCCGCGTGCCCAAGCGCGGGGAGAAGAAGAAACTTGTGGACATGGCGGTGGAGAACGCCGGCCACCAACTGCGAACCGTGCTCGAACGGGAGAGCGCAGAGCGCCGAAGAGGGGAGGAGGCAGTTGCTGATTTGCAGAAGACGCTGCGACTGCCCGTGCCCCCGCGGCGGATCGAGGCATTCGACATCTCGAATATTCGTGGAAAGCAGTCGGTGGGCTCAATGATCGTGTTCGAGAACGGCCATCCAAAGCGGAGCGAATACCGCCGATACCGCATTCGCCTCGCGGATGGCCGGCCGAACGACTATCAGATGATGCACGAGGTGTTGTCGCGCCGGCTGCGGGCGGCCGTATCCGGCAATGTGAAGTTCCAACATCTGCCCGACCTTCTTCTGGTGGATGGCGGAGCAGGTCAGCTCGGCGTTGCCGTCCAGGCGATGGAGGAGCTTGGCCTCAAGATGTCCGCCGCCGGTCTTGCCAAGGAACACGAACACGTGTATCTGCCGGGACGCCAAGGGCCGATCTCGCTGCCCGAGCACTCCCGCGCTCTCCATCTGCTCCAGCGTGTTCGAGATGAGGCCCACCGGTTTGCGGTCTCCTATCATCGTTCACTGCGCGCCCGAGAGGCGCACGAGAGCGTGCTCGACGAGATCCCGGGTATTGGCCCCCGGCGAAAAGAGAGGCTCTTGCGGCAATTCCGAACCCTTGGCCGACTGCGGGAGGCATCGGCAGAGGAAATCGCGGGCGCGGCCGGCTGCGGACCGGAGATCGCGGGGGCCGTGTTGGCACACCTCCAACGGACAGGGCCGTCCTGACCATGGCTTTTCGCGTCCGCGGCCTCCAGAAGGGAGAGCTGGACGGCTTCCTCGCGTGCTTCCAGGCCGCCTTCGGGGTGGACGACGGCAGCATCCCAGTGGTGCGAAATTCACTCGTCAACGATCCGTACTTCCATCCGGAGCGTGTTCGTCTGGGACTGCTAGACGGTGAGATTGTGAGTGCTGCCGTCATCCTGCATCGCGCAGCTCATGTCGGCAACCAAGTCGTGACAGTGGCTGGTATCACCGCGGTCTGCACGAGCCCTGTCTTTCAGCATCGAGGCCTGGGCACCCGCGTCGTGCAAGATACTGTTCGCCTGGTTCGGCAACAGGGCTATGATCTCGCCATACTTACCACCCGGCTGCCCGACTTCTTCTCGCGTTTCGGGTTCCGCGAGGTCCCGAAGGTCGGCGGCTACGAGTGCCCTGTGTCCGCGCTTGCCCGGATCGGTTGCGAGATCGGTTGCGCCACCGAACGACTCGACTACCAGCGCCACTGGCCGGCGCTCGCCGCGGTCTACCACAACTACAGCCAGGGCATAACCGGAATGCAGGTGCGGGACATGCGATTCTGGGAGACCTGGCCCCGGCGCGGGACCTTCCCGCACGGATTCTCCTCGCAGCTCGATGCGACCGGCCTAGTTGGTCTCGTTGACGGGCAGCTAGTAGCATACCTCGCCGCCCACAGCCCGCCCGAGCAGCCACATCTGGCGATCACCGAGTTCGCTCATCTCCGCGGCCACGAGCAGGCCGCGCTGGCTCTTCTGAAGGACGCGGCCGAGCGATGTCTCGCCATGGGACTGCGACGCGCTGTCATCCGCCTCGGCGGCAACGCTCCCCTCATAAGCCTGCTTGAGGCCCAGCGGGTTCCGCTCGAGGTCGACGTCGGGCCGGGGCTGATGGTCTTGGTGCCGAACCGCGAGTGGATCCGCGAGGCAGGCTTCCGCAGGGTGGACGACGCCATCGAGAACTTGTTCCGCTCGTCTCCCCCTGTGTTCTGGCATCGGGATGGCTACTGATAGACTGCAGGACTCACCTGCTGCTGCTCCGGCGGGCCTGACGCTGGAGACTGCTATGGGATGGGTGGCCGCTGTCGCCCGGAGCGGCCGCCTGGCGGCCATGTCTCTGCCCAGCGCCGCCGAGGAGGTAGCTGTCGCCGCCTGCGGTGTGGAGGCGGACTTCGGGCGCCGGGACCCGCTGCTCGCCGCCCTTGCCGACGATCTGAGCCGGTACTTCGCCGGCCAGCCGGTCGACCTGGGCCGCTATCCGGTGGATCTGGGCGGCCATCCACCCTTTCGAAGGCATGCCCTCTTGGCCGCGTGCGAGATTCCCTACGGCGAGGTCAGGACATATGGCTGGGTGGCCCGGCGCGCCGGCCGGTCGCGGGGCGCCCGTGCCGCCGGACAGGCGATGAGCCGAAACCCGATTCCGCTCGTGATCCCGTGTCATCGCGTCATAGCCGCCGGAGATAGGATGGGGGGCTTCGGCGGGGGTCTCGAGATGAAGCGCGCCCTCCTCTCGCTAGAGGGTCACCGGTGCGATGACTACGGATTGCTCCCGTAGCGGCAGCTCCTCTGGCGAACTCCTCGCATTGAGTGGGCAAAGGGGGCCAATGTCTGGCATGCCAGCTCGACCCTAAGGCGTAGGGCATCCTTGACAGTGGGTGATGGCTCGGCTAAAATACGGCGGACTAGGGGCCGAGACGCTCTGCCCATCTGTCCCCCGGGGAGACGATCGCCCAGCGTAGGCTTCAGGCTCGCGCGCGGCTTCCCCATCACATCTGTGTGATTACCACTACGTGGGAGGATCTAGCATGGCCGTGAAAGTAGCGATCAATGGCTTTGGTCGCATCGGACGCCTCACTGTACGGGCGATGATGGAGCGCAAGGTGAAGGGAGTGGACCTCGTCGCGGTCAACGACCTCGCTCCTCTCGACATCAACGCCCACCTGTTGAAGTACGACAGTAACTACGGACGCTTCCGCGGTACCGTGGAGGTGACGGACGGGAAGCTAGTTGTAAATGGCGACGAGTTCGCCGTTCTCAGCGAGCGAGATCCGGCGAAGTTACCGTGGAAGGACCTCGGGGTGGACGTAGTGCTCGAGTGCACAGGCTTCTTCCGCAGCGTCGAAAAGGCCAGCGCCCACCTTGCGGCCGGCGCCAAGAACGTGATCGTGTCTGCGCCGTTCAGCGGAGAGAGCGGCCCGGACAATCCGACCATCGTCCTCGGCGTAAACGGGGAAATATTCGATCCCGCGAAGCACAAAGTGATCTCCAACGCCTCCTGCACTACCAACTGCCTGGCGCCAGTGGCGAAAGTCCTTCAGGACAGCTTCGGCATCGAGAAGGGCCTGATGACCACGATACACGCCTACACCAACGATCAGCAGGTGCTGGACCTCGTCCACACGGATCCACGCCGGGCCCGGGCGGCCGCCCTCAATATCATCCCGACCTCTACCGGCGCGGCGAAGGCCATCGGATTGGTGGTTCCGGAGTTGAAGGGGAAGCTGGACGGAATGGCGATGCGCGTTCCCGTCGGCACTGGCTCCGCGGTGGACCTGACCTGCGCGCTGTCCAAGAGCACGACGGCGCAAGAGGTGAACGCGGCGCTCGAGAAGGCCGCCAACGGGAAGATGAAGGGGTTTCTGGAAGTAACGTATGAGCCCGTCGTTTCCAGCGACGTCCGAGGCTATCCAGTGTCCTCCATCGTGGATGGCAGCGAAACTAAGGTCATCTCGGGGAATCTGGCCAAGGTCATCTCCTGGTACGACAATGAGTGGGCCTACTCGTGTCGGCTCGGGGATCTAGTGGAGATGATCGCGAGGACGATCGGATAGTGTCCGTGAAAAGTGCGGCCCGATGGTGATAAGGTGTCGGGCCTTTTTCTTCCTTCCTCCTTCATGAGGAGATGGTGATGAACAAGAGGACGATCCGTGAGATTGATCCCAAGGGGAAGCGCGTCTTCGTCCGCGTAGACTTCAACGTTCCGCTCCAGGACGGGAGCATCACCGACGACACGCGGATCCGCGCCGCGCTGCCAACGCTGCGAGACTTGCTCGACCGAGGAGCCAGTCTCATCGTCGCCTCCCACCTCGGCCGGCCCAAGGGTCAGGTGAAGCCGGAGCTTTCTCTGGCGCCCGTGGCCCAGCGGTTGGGCGACCTGCTCGGCGCACCCGTCAACATGCTGTCAGACTGCATCGGCCCCGAGGTAGAAGCGGCGACCAGCGCCTCGAAGCCGGGCGATGTGATCCTGCTTGAGAACATCCGGTTCCATCCCGAAGAGGAGAAGGGCGACGAGGCCTTCGCGAAGCAGCTCGCGGGGGTCGCAGATATCTACGTCAACGACGCCTTCGGCACCGCCCACCGCGCGCACGCTTCCACGACGGTGATCGCCAAGTTCCTGCCCTCCGCTATGGGCTTCTTGATGGAGAAGGAGGTCCAGGTCCTTACCCAGCTCGTCGAGAGCCCCGGGCGCCCCTATGTCGCGATCCTCGGCGGCGTGAAGGCCAAGATCGGCGTCCTCGAGAACCTGATGCGGCAAGTTGACACTCTCATCATCGGGGGAGGCCAGGCATACACGTTCCTCAAGGGCAAGGGCCTCGACATCGGGAAGTCGGTCCTCGACGAGGCGAGCCTCGACCTCGCCAAGCGCATTCTCTCGGAGACCGCGAGCGGAAAGCCGCGGCTCTTGCTTCCGACCGATGTCGTCATCACCACCGAGCTGAAGGAAGACGCTCCGCGTAAGACTGTTCCGGTGGAGCAGATCCCGTCTGATTGGATGGGAGCCGACATCGGCCCTGCGACGCGCAAGCTATTCGCCGACGCGCTGAGGGGCGCGAAGACAGTCTTCTGGAACGGCCCTATGGGAGTTTTCGAGATCGCACCGTTAGCCGAGGGCACTCGGGTGCTTGCCCAGGCGGTGGCCAACTCTGGCGCCTACAGCGTCATCGGCGGCGGCGATGTCGTGGCCGCCATCGGGCAGATGGGCTTCGCCGAGAAGATGGGCCACATCTGCACCGGAGGCGGCGCTTCTCTCGAGTTTCTCGAGGGCAAGGAGCTGCCCGGCATCGTCGCACTTCAGGATCGTTGACCAGGACCGTTGGAGGTTCATGATAGATGGCACGCATTCCGCTGATCGCAGGAAACTGGAAGATGAACCGGACCGTTGGCGAGGCCGCTTCGCTTGTCAAAGAGCTGCTGCCGCGGATCCAGGGCATCAACGGCGTGGAAGTGGTCGTGTGCCCGCCGGCCACCGCACTCCACGTGGTTCAGGGCGCCCTCGGGGGCTCCGACGTTGCTCTCGGCGCGCAGGATGTGTTCTGGGCCGACTGGGGAGCGTTCACGGGTCTGCTCGGCCCACCTATGCTTCTCGACGTTGGGTGCAGGTACGTCATCATCGGCCACTCGGAGCGGCGCGGCCGATTCGGCAAGCCGGATGAGTCCTTGAGCCCGGATGCGGCGCGTGTGTTCGGCGACACTGACGCTAGTGTGAACCTGAAGGTCAAGGCCGCGCTGAGGCACGGCCTGGTGCCGATCATGTGTGTGGGAGAGATGCTGCCGGAGCGCGAGAACGGGCGGACCGACAAGGTGGTGTCGGGCCAGATTCGCGCCGGTTTGGCGGACGTCAGCCCGGAGGCGGTCGCCGGCATCGTGCTGGCATACGAGCCCGTGTGGGCCATCGGAACCGGCATGGCCTGCGATACCCCGGAGGCGAACCGGGTGACGGCCGTGATCCGGAAGACGGTGCGGGATACGTTCGGAGCAGACGCCGCAGAGGCCGTCCGCATTCAGTACGGCGGCAGCGTGACAGATGAGAACGCGCACGATCTTGTCTCCCAGCCGGACATCGATGGCGCGCTCGTCGGCGGCGCCAGCCTTGATGCCTGTCGCTTCGCTCAGATCGTACAAGTTGCCTCCGTCATCGCGAAGAACACGCGAAAGAGCTAGCTCACTTTGTGCCCCGATTCCGAGCTGTGCACGCCGGGGAACAGATGATAGACATTCAGGGAAAGCCGGCCACCAACCGAGAGGCCGTCGCGCGCGGCCGAGTCCGCATGAGCAAGCCGGCCATCGAGGCGCTTGAGAGCGGACGGCTGCCCAAGGGCGACGCTCTGGCATGCGCCCGCGTTGCCGGCATCCTGGCCGCCAAGCGAACGCCGGATCTCATCCCGCTCTGCCATCCCATCTCGATCTCGCATGTGGGGATCGCGTTTGAAGTCTCTGGGGAGCGCTGCGAGGTGGAGATCGAAGCGACCGCACGGGCCCACGCCCCGACCGGCGTCGAGATGGAGGCGCTGACAGCGGTGGCAGTGGCCGCGCTGACGATTCACGATATGTGTAAGGCGATAGACCCCAGCGCTGAGATCACCCAGATACGGGTGCTGCGAAAATCTGGCGGGAAGTCAGGAACGTGGGAGCGCGGGGAAAGCTGATAGCGGTCTGCCTCAGCGAGAAACCGGGCACTCGAAAGCGCCCGGCCGCTGTGGGAGTGCTTCGCAGAGAACACGGCCTGGTGGGTGACGCACACGCCGGCACCGGCCGACAGGTTAGCTTGCTGGCCGAGGAGAGCATCGACAGAATGCGCGCGCGGGGCCTCTCGCTGACTCCTGGCGACTTCGCGGAGAACTTGACGACTGTCGGGCTTACGCTCCACACGCTGCCGGTCGGTGCTCGCCTCAGTGTCGGTGCCGGAGCGCTTCTGGAGATCACCCAAATCGGCAAGACCTGCCATTCGGACTGCGAGATCAGGCGTGTGACCGGAGAGTGCGTCATGCCCACTGAGGGCGTCTTTGCTCGTGTGATTCATGGGGGAGAGATAAGGGCGGGCGACGACATCGCGGTACTGGCGGTGGAACCTCGACTGGCGGTCGAACCTCGACTGGAGGGCGATGGTGAAGGCGGCGATCCTGACGGTAAGTGACCGCTGCGCAAGGGGAGAGGCGGAGGACAGCTCGGGACCGGCACTGAGCCAAGCTCTGGAGACGCAGGGCGTCCACGTAGCTGCGCGCGCAGTCGTGCCCGATGAGGTGGGTGCGATCAAGCGACAACTCGTCAGAATGAGCGAAGAGCTCGGCGTCGACTTGGTGTTCACCGCGGGCGGCACCGGATTCGGTCCCCGGGATGTAACACCAGAGGCGACGGAGGCCGTGATTGAGCGGCGCGCGCCGGGAATCGCCGAGGCCATCCGCGCCGGCAGCTTGCCGAAAACGCCGACCGCAATGCTCTCCAGGGGGACAGCGGGGCTGCGGGGGAGAACTCTCATCGTCAACCTGCCGGGCAGCCCCCGCGGGGCCCTGGAATGTCTGGAGATAGTAATCCCTGTGTTGGGCCACGCGGTGGAGATGATCGCAGGAGAGGGACATTCGACAGAGGCGAGGAGACATGGAGGGGCGAGAGCGCCCGCGGACTGACGAGCAACTCACCCTGTACGATGAGGCGGCTCTGCTGGCGCGGCTGTCCGAGCAGCAGGAACGACTTGTTTCCCGCGTGCTCGAGCAGGCCGCGCGGAGCACGGACGTGTCGGCGGAGAATGCCAGGCTCGCGAGAGACCTGGCCGGCAGCCGGGACCGCCTGCAGGAGGTGCACCACCGAATTCGCAATCACCTCCAGACAGTGACAGGGCTCCTGTCAGCTCAGGGGCTGACCGAACGCTCGCCAAGTGCCCGCAGCGCGGTTCAGAAGGGAGTTGCCCGTCTTGCTGCCATTGCTGCCATCCACGACCTCCTCTCACGCGATCCCACCTCCGGCGATCTGCGGCTTCCCGACCTAGTCGGCCAGTTGGTGCGGCACCTGCTTGGCCATGCCGGCGCCGAAGAGCGCCTCCGCGTCCACGCCGAAGTCAGTCCGCTGATGCTGCCACCCAGGGAGGCCAGCGCCTTCGTGCTCATCCTGACCGAACTCCTCTGCAATGCGATCGAGCACGCCTTCCCGGCAGACGGCAGAGGTGACATCTTCATCCGGATTACGCGCAGCGGAGAGGATGCTCTACTCGAGGTCCGCGACACCGGCTGCGGCCTCCCGGCGGATTTTGACCTCGAGCGCGCCGATAGCCTGGGAATCCGACTGGTGACACGTTTGGCCGAGCGCGACCTGGGTGGGTCGGCCCTTGCTTCCAGCACCGACGGCGCCTGTTTTCGCGTGACCTTTCCTCTGCCAGGAACGAAGGAGAGCGGTGACGAGCCTGAGGATATTGCTTGCGGAAGATGACTCCGCCGTGGCGGCCTCTGTGCACGAGCAGCTTCGCGCTCTCGGACATCAGGTCGTCGGTGAGGCGGCGACCGGCAAAGAAGCGGTGGGTCTGGCCGCGAAGCTCAAGCCGGACCTGGTTCTGATGGACATCGTGATGCCGGACGGCGACGGCATTGCCGCGGCCCGCCAGATTGCCGAGCAGTCGCCCACCCCGGTGGTGTTCTTGAGCGGGCACTTCGACGAGGAACTGCTGCAGGGAGTGGTGGCATCCGGCGGACTCGCCTATTTGCTCAAGCCAGCGACCTCAGACCAGCTCCAGGCCGCCGTTGGCCTGGCTCAGGGGCGTTTTCGGGAGATGAAGGACCTGGGAGAGCAGGTACGCAGGCTCGAGGAAGTCCTGGAGGCACGCAAGCTTGTGACTCGTGCCAAGGGGCTGATCATGCAGCGGCACGGCCTCACGGAAGAGGATGCTCATAGGCGAATGCAGAAAGAGGCCAGTCAGGCAAACATGAAGCTAGTGGACCTCGCGCGCGCCATCCTTGCTGCCGATCCATTCGTGGGCAACGGGAGCTGACGTTCCGGAGCGCATCAGGGCTCCTGACGGACGGTGCTCGCCGACGGGAGAGGAAGTTAGACGTGCCGAAGCGCAAGAAAGCCAAGAAGCGTGTCTCTGGCAAGAAGAAGGCGGCCCCCAAGGGTGTCTCTGGCAAGAAGAAGGCGGCCCCCAAGGGTGTCTCTGGCAAGAAGAAGGCGGCCCCCAAGCGCGCTCGCCGCCGCACCCCGGTGGGCGTCGGAGACGTCGTTAGGCTTCCGTCCGACATTCACAACGAGATCAAGCGCTACGACCCAAGGATGGCGAGAGCCGCCCGCGCCCCGGAGGGGATCGAGGGGATTGTTTGCTCAATACGCAATATCGCTACTGGCAAGCTCGTTCCCAGGACCCGCGGTGATCTGAACGGCTTCGTCGTCGAAGTGCTTCACACCCACACCTTCCACTTCCAGTTCTCCTCCGACAAGAACCGCGCGGGCCTCGCCGGACCCGTCGCTGCGACCGACAGTCCTCTCTTGCACAAGATCAGGGCCCTGTTGGCGGAGATGGTAGCGCGAAAGAAACTTGTCAGCGGCGCCTCGGGCCTGCTTTCTGAGGAGCCGTTTGCTTCTCTGCTGGATGGCTGGCGTGTGGTAAAGATGACGGCGGAAGCGGTAGAATCTATCGAGTGAGGCCTGCTCGGCGCTGATTGACGGCGCTTAGTCAGGCGTGATAGAATTCGGCCGGGTGCCGGGTAGTGTAATCGGCAACACAGCGGCCTTTGGAGCCGCTTTTCCAGGTTCGAGTCCTGGCCCGGCAGCCAGAGCGCCGCCGAGGACGAGGCGATACCACCGGAATTCCCATCACTCCAGGAGACGGACTCAGTGAGCAGCAAGCGACGCAGATGCGGTGGAGCACGTCACAGCATTCCCGCAGTGATCCTGGCGGCCGGTAAGGGCACCCGAATGGCGGCGCGCGAGGCAAAGGCCGCCGCCGAGGTCGGCGGCAAAGCCATGGCGAGTAGAATTCTCGATGCCGTGCGCGGAGTTGGTGCCTCTCGCGTGATAGCTGTGGTCGGACACCAGGCTGCGGATGTGCGGGCAGCGATGGGGGACGGTGTCGAGTACGTAACCCAGGAACAGCAGCGTGGGACTGGCCACGCCGTCCAGTGCGCGCAGGCCTCCCTCGCCTCCTATCGGGGCCCTGTCGTCATAACCTATGCGGACATCCCGCTTCTTCCAACGGATGAGGTCGCGCGGCTCGTCGCTCGCCATATCGAGGCTGGCGCCGCTGCCACGCTGCTCACAGCGGTCTTCGATGAGCCAGGCACTCTGGGCAGGATAGTGCGCGCAGACGACGGCTCTGTCAGGGGCATCGTCGAGGCGCGAGACGCTACCCCGGAACAGTTGGCGATCAACGAGATAAACGTGGGCGTGTACTGCTTTGACGTCCCCCTTCTCTTTGAGACCTTGGCCGAGCTCACCGACGACAACGCTCAGCACCAACTCTATCTCACGGACGCGATAGGGATCCTGGTCCGGGGCTGCCACCCCGTTCAAGCGGTGGCCGTGGCGAGGGCACACACCGGGATGGGTGTGGACACGCTGGATGACTTGGCGAAAGCGCGACGTTACTCGACCATGGGGGAGGCCCTGTAGCTTCGGGAAGAGCCGGGAGGCCGCGCTGTGGCAGCGACACCGCCAGACGACTTACGCATCCTAAGCGGCAACGCTAACTCTGATCTCAGCAAGGCGATCGCCGCCCAGCTTGGGACTCCTCTCTCTCGCATGCAGGCCGGGCGCTTCTCCGACGGCGAGATCTGGGTGCGGATTGAGGAAAGCGTCCGAGGGGCCGACGTTTTTGTCGTGCAGCCAACCTGCCCGCCCACCTCCGAGAACATCATGGAGTTGTTGGTTATACTGGACGCACTGAAGCGAGCCTCCGCGCGACGCACTACCGCCGTCATACCGTACTACGGATATGCCAGACAGGAGAAGAAGCTCAAGCCGCGGGAGCCGATTTCAGCCAAGCTGATGGCCGACCTCATTTCGGTCGCAGGCGCCAATCGTGTCCTCACAGTCGACTTACACGTTCAGTCGATACAGGGCTTCTTCGATGTGCCGGTGGACCATCTTCCAGCGGGGCCCGTACTGGCCGAGGACCTAACCGCACTCTCCCTTGGAGGTTCCGACACCGTGGTCGTATCGCCGGACGTCGGCGGTGTGGGGGGCGCCAAAGCTCTGGCGGATCGGCTCAGCGCCGGCTTGGCAATCATAGCCAAGCGGCGACCAGAGGCCAACAAAGTAGAACCAGTTGAGGTAATCGGTGAGCTGGCGGGAAAGCGGGTGGTCTTGCTCGACGACATAATAGATACCGGCGGATCCATCGTGCAGGCGGCGGAAATGGTAGCTGCGCGAGGTGCTGGCGAGATCTACGCATACGCCACCCACCCCGTTTTTTCCGGGGATGCCGTGGATCGGCTCGAGGCGTCGCCCATCAAAGAGGTGGTTGTGACCGATACCATTCCGATTCCCCCCAGCAAGCGGCGGGAGAAGATTCGCGTTCTGTCCATCGCACCAGTGCTGGGGGAAGCGATTAGGCGCGTGCACGGCAACATATCTGTCTCCACGCTCTTCGGCCGATACTGGGAGGAAGACAAGAAGTAACTCGACAGAGCGTCCAGTTGTGGCCGCGCGACTCGGCGCCGCGGCTCATACCGCGGACGGGAGGTAGCTAGACATGCCCGGATTCAAGGGTGGCGATAAGCGTCACCTCAAACGCGAGAAGAAACAGCCCAAGAAGAGCATCAAAGAAAGGCGCAGGGAGAAGCGCGAGAAGAAACAGCAGGCCGGCGAGCCGCTTCGCAGCATCGACACGTCCTAGCTATCCTCCGATGCGGGCCGGCCTTGCTTGTCGCCTGGGCGGGTCGGGCCGCATCCGTGCACCGGCTGCCACCTCGGTAACTCAGCTGGCTGCGGGCCCGCAGAAACCTGTCAGCCGGAGCGTCTCTGTCTAGCCACAGCCAGACCTACGAGGTCCCTTCCTCCGTCTCTTCCTCGCCGACGACTTCAGGCTCCAGCCCCTCCTCGACCACGGCTCCCTCTTCGACTTCAACGACTGGCTCCAGCTCCTCCACGCGTACTGGCGGAGCCACGACCAGCAGGACGTCGTCCTCGGAGGCTATTACTCTGACGCCGTCTGGCGGTGTGAGATCCCTGACCCGCACGGTGCTGCCGATATTGGTCCCCGAGATATCGGCATCAATGCGATCCGGCATGTCGGCCGGCATGCACTCGACCGTCACCTCGTGGGTGATATGCTCCAGTATGCCGCCGATCTTGACCCCTGGGCTCTCGCCCACTGCGATCACGGGGATCTGTGCCCGGACCGCCTCTTGCAGGGAGATGCGATGGAAATCCACGCTCACAACTCGGCGCTCGACCAGATCGCGCTGGACTTCCTTTATCATAACAGTGGACAGCGAATCTTCCTCACCGGCTCCTTCAATGTGCAACTGGATCACTGTGGAACGCCAACCCGACACCGGCAGCGAGGTGGCGAAGAGCGCTCCATCCACAGCGATCGGCACGTTTTCCTCTCCCCGTCCGTAGATTACTCCAGGTATCTTGCCTGCCGCTCGCAGGCGTCGAGCAGCCGTCTTCCCGACCTCCGAGCGCATTGACACAGAGAGCTCGACCTGTTCGACTCTCATCTGCTACACTCCCTTCCGAGTCCCTCGCCAACCGGCGGCCAACGACACAGTATACCATAAGCCGCGGGCTCTGCCCACACGCAGGGGCATAAGCACGAAAAGGGCCGGCGAGGATGACGGCGGTGAGCAGGCCGTCCACAGTAGGAAAGCCATCGCTCCTTGGTATCCTTGTTTGGTCATCCTCGCCGCCAACAAAAACGCCCGCCACCCGCGGGGCCGGCGCAGCCCCCGGGGAAGCAGGCTCTAGTGCTCTGCTGTCCTCTACAGGAACCATTCCACAGCCCACCACTACTCCTCGCATCAGTGCCGCGTCTGCGTGTGCCGAAGCCGCGACAAGCGGCCCACTACATTCTCAGGTGTGGAATAAGACGCTAGAAAGCAGCACGAAGCAAGCTTGGCCTTCTGGGGCGCCAGCCGCGCCCAGTCGGGGCCGCTGCCGTGGGTATCGTGGGATGACGACCGAGTCATTGGCTATACTGATCGTGCAAGATGGGCGAACCAAGTTGTGCCGGTTCGACGTCGAGTTGCGAGCAGAAACCCGGTGGACCGCGGACAAGGACGCATTAGCAGAGCGCCTGGCTCGCTCCATGCCGCAGATAGTGGCCGTTGCCGGCCACTCCGAGGCCGCCTCCGAGCTGGCCGAGGAGTTGCGCCGGCGCGGTCTGGCCCATTCTGTGTTCCTCATCACTGCAGGAGGCGACGAGGAGCCGGCCGAACCCGGGCAGGTGCAGGTGGTTCTGCCAGAGGGAGCAGACAGGGTGGAGCCAGAGGCGCTGCTGTTGCGCCTCTTCAACGCTGTCCTATCGGCACAAGCGCGCGCTCCGCTCAGCGCGCTGACGGGTCTGCCGGGCAGCCCAGTCCTTCGCCAGGAGGTGGAGCAGCGGCTGGAAACACACGAGCCGTTTGTGTTCCTCTACCTCGATCTGGACAACTTCAAAGCCTACAACGATGTCTATGGGTTCGGCCGAGGCGACATCGCCATCCGCATCCTCGGCCGCCAGGTTGTAGCCGCCACCAAGAGCCTAGGAGGACCTCGCGATGTGTGCGTGCACATCGGCGGCGACGACTTCGCCATCATAACTCAAGCAGAGAGCTGCCGCGCAATCGCGCAGTATGTCATATCTGAGTTCGACCAACGCGCGCCGGCGCTCTACTCGCCTGAGGACCAGGCGCGGGGGTACATCGAATGCCCGAGCAGACGGGGCGAGCCCACGCGGTACCCGATAATGACACTCTCGATCGGCGGCGTGAACACAGCATTGCGCACCGTCACCGGGTATCTCCATCTTACCGAGGTCGCTGCCGAAGTGAAAGGCTACGCGAAGGATCTGCCAGGCAGCGAGTTCGTTGTAGATCGGCGTCGCGAGTAGTGCCACATACCCGCGTTCTCTCATCTCATCCGTCCGCGCTCATTGTGGAACAATTACTGGGGGTGCGGTCAACGTGTGGTCGTAAGCTAGATAGCGCTTTCCGAAAAGGCAAACGCGCCGAAAGGCGCGGACGCAAAGCTATGGGTCTGTGGTCCTATCGGACTATGATCGCCAGGCCGCCGAAGAGAGCAGTGGTCCGCCGTTTGATAGCTGAGGATCTGAAATCGTGCGCAAACGGGATCTGCCGATGAGCGAGACGCACGGGCAGCCTGGTCGTACTATCTTACAGCGAAACGAGGAGGAGGCGCCGGGCGGAGCGAACCGCCAGGGCCACTCCGACGCTGCTGCGCGTGCCTCTCGTCGGTCGACGGACTCCTCCGGACCCACCTCCCCCGTGCGAGCGCTTCGGGCCTGTCGTTATCTCGGCGCTGCTGCGTGTCTTCTAAGCGGTGGCGCTGTCGCCTGTATGCTTCTCCGCCCCGAAATGACGCAGGCTCATCAGGTACTGATCGCCGCCGTTGTGGTTCTTCTTGCGACCCTCGTAGTGGCGCAGTATCGAAATGAGCGCCATACCTCCCGACTCGCACAGGCCTATCAGCGGGCCCACCAACTGGCGGAACTCAACTCCTCCGTCATCGCCTCCTTCGCTATGGCGATCGACGCGAAAGACCAGCATACCCACGGCCACACCCAGCGCGTGCATGACATCGCGGTGATGGTCGCCGAAGATATGGGCCTCACCGACGGCGAGATCGATGCCTTGAGTACCGCCGCCATGCTGCACGACATAGGAAAGTTGGCCGTGCCTGACTACATCCTCTCCAAGCCCGGGACGCTCACGCAGGAGGAGAAGAAGAAGGTCCGGACACACACTCTCGTCGGTGGTGCCATACTCGAATCCGTGAAGTTCCCCTGGCCCGTCGTGCCACTCATCCGCAGCCACCACGAATGGTACGATGGCAGCGGCTATCCGGACGGGCTTGCCGGCGACCAGATTCCCCTGGCGGCGCGAGTGCTGGCCGTCGCAGACGTGTACGGCGCTCTCCTCTCCAATCGCCCGTACCGCCCTGCGAAGACTGTCCAGGAGGCCGTCACCTTCATGCGAGAACGCGCAGGGACCCAGTTCGACCCGGAGATTCTCAACACGTGCTTCCGAGTTCTCTCCTCCCGGCAAGCGCAAGGTCGATTCGGCTTCATCATAGATGCTGACGGCGCGGGCCTGGACGAGAGCACTCAGGATGCTGCCGGGCAGCGCGCCATCTTCATGGATATCCGTCAGGCCCACCAGGAACTGCTCGCGCTCTACGAGATTGTGCAGACTATGGGACAGAGCCTCAACATGCAGGAGACCGCCAGCCTAATCATCAGCAAGACCAAGGGCATCATTGACTTCGCCACCTGCGTTCTGTTCCTGCGGCAGCCAGAAGACGATCAGATCCTCGCAGTCGCTGCCTCCGGTCCCCACTCAGAGGCCATTCAGGGACAACGCTTGCCTCTTGGGGGCGGCGTTAGCGGCGCAGTGGCCCTTACCGGCGCATCCTCCAGCCTGGACAGCTCGGCCAGTGACGATCTATCCCTGCTGTTGGGTGCCAACGCACGCGAGTGCTCCCTTACGGAGGTGCTCGCAGCTCCGTTGATCGGCGACACTGGCGCTATCGGGACCATCACGCTCTATCGTACCAAAGAGAGGCCTTTCACCGACGACGATGCTCGCCTAGTGAGCACTGTCGCACGTCAGGCCACTATCGCGGTCACCAACGCTGGCAAGTACGAGGAGACGAAGCAGTCGGCCCTCACCGACCAGCTCACCGGACTGGCCAATGCTCGCTACTTCTTCATGCGCCTGGAGGAGGAACTCGTCCAGGGCGACCGCCAGCAGACGCCTGTCTCACTGATTGCCATCGACGTCGACAAGCTCAAGGCGGTCAACGACAACTACGGCCACCAGCAGGGCGATCGGGTCCTCCGCATTCTTGCCGAGATCTTTAGGAGGCACGTGCGCGACTCGGATACGGTCGTTCGGTACGCGGGCGATGAGTTCTTCATAATCCTTCCGGATACGGGGAACAAGCGCGCGCTCGACACAGCAGAGCGCATCAAGAGCGCTGTTCGCGATACTTCTGTGGACATGCTCTCCGATCGCGTCGTGAGCCTGAGCGCCAGTTTCGGGGTTGCCACTTTCCCAGGCGACGCAACTGACGCCCAGGGCCTGATCGCCGTTGCCGACCGCTTAATGTACGCCGACAAGCGGCTCCATCAGCAGGTCTCGCTGCTGAGCGGCCAGGGGAAGTCTGACGAGCAGGAGAAAGTGGCCTCGATCAAGCGTACCTAACGCTCCTCACCGGAGGCGGCCATCCCGGCTGCCTCTTGCAGACTGTGGGCGTAGTTCATGCATACTCGGCGCGGGAATAACGACAAACGGGGACTCCGTCTTTTCACCGTCTACATGCTAGTGGTAGGAGTAGCGGGGTGGGTGGTACTGGCCTGGCTGAGTATTAGGGGGCCGGTGCATCTAGCATGGGAGGCGGTATTTTTCTTGGGGCTGGCGATACTG